>OIYS01000086.1_pt1 | contig 63821 bp, 60 predicted proteins | sample 1588271 | NCBI WGS metagenome assembly OIYS01 (sample SAMN03283286) | human gut metagenome | biome: human-associated habitat; material: feces | host: Homo sapiens | place: Peru | collected 2012 | reverse complement strand
AACTATCACATATAAAAAATACGTAGGAGAAAATGATGAATCTATAATTTCAGTTGCACCTTATGAGGGAATGACTGACGAAATAAGAGCAGGTGAATTTTACAAATAATATTATATAGAGCCACATTAAAACTTCTTAATGTGGCTCTATCTTTTTATAGATTTAAATAAATAATTTATGATATTATAATTATAGATATTTTAATAAAATTTATAAAAGGAGAGCATATGGCTATATTGAAAAAACAATCTTTAGTGGATCAAATATATGATGAAATAAAAAAGCAAATCATAGAACTTATAATTCCACTTGGGAGCAAATTAAATGTTAGTGAGCTTCAGGATAAATTTGGAGTTAGAAAAATAAAGAGGAATTTAAAAGAGAGTATATTAAAGACTTTTTAGATTTATATCAAGCTGTTAAAGAAAATAATGAAATTGAAGCTATGAAGGCTTTTGAACGCAATAATTTTAGGGCAAGAAAGGTTATTATTCGTGGAATAAAAAATTTAAAAAAGTAGAAATAACTCGATTCGTTTTAAAAGATGAATCGAGTTATTTTAGTTAAAATGATATTGTTTTGGTTATGTTAATCTATGGATAGATAATAGGAGAAATGAAATATGAAAGTTTTAGGAATTAGTTGTGGAAGAAAATTAGGTAACACGGAAATTTTAGTAAAAGAAGCATTGATGGGAGCTGAAAGTTTAGGAGCAGAAGTTGAACTTGTAAGATTAAATGATTTAAATCTTAAGCCTTGTACTGGGTGTAATGCTTGTGTAGTAAGTTTGCTTGAAAAATCAAGTTCCGGAGATTGTGTGATTAAAGATGATTTTAAATTTATTGAAGAGAAAATAATGGAATGTGATGGACTTATATTAGGTTCACCGATATATGAAAAAGGTCCAACTGGTCTTTTGAAAATTTTAGCAGATAGAATGGGACCATCTCATGATGTAGCATTTAGAATGATTTCTAAAAAAGTGAGAGAGGAGAAGGGGATAACTAGTGGTAAGCCAGTAGATGAAAGATCGTTTAAAACTAGATCAGCATCTCTTATTGCAGTTGGAGGAAGTGAATGGGATACATTAGCTCTTCCTATGATGCAATTATCAGTTATATCAACTCATATGGATATAGTGGACAAAATTTTAGTTAACTGGACTGGACTTCCTGGAAGTGTTTTATTTAGAGATGAAATAATAGAAAGAGCTAGAAAATCAGGGGAGCATGTAGTTAAAACATTATTAAAGCAAGAGGACAGAAGGATTTCAGATGAAAAAGAAAGACCAGAGTATATAGGGGAAAAAGGAATATGTCCTATTTGCCATTCAAAATTAATAGAAATAAGAAATGAGGATAAAAATTATCCAGCAATATGTGCTGTTTGTGGTGTTAAAGGAACTTTAAATGTTATAAATAATAAAGTTAAATTTGAAGTTTCAAAAGAAGATAGTTATCATGCACATGTATATCTTTCAGGAAAATTTGAACATGGTGATGAACTTAAAAATATTGCTCTAAAACCAAATCCTAAAATTGAAGAATTACCTAAACTTATGGAAAAATATAAAAATTATTTATCTTATTCAAAACCAGATAAAAAATAAAAATAAGACAGTCATATTTATATGACTGTCTTATTTTTATTTAGATTATTAAAGTAATTGACATAAACATATTTTTATAATATTCTTAATTAATATACTCGTAAATAAAAAATAAATAATAAGAAGAAAATTTCAAATGCTGGGAAAAACTCATAAATTAGGAGGTATAATGATAGGCTCTGTAACACCTGTTATTATACAAAAAACATTAAATACCCCAATAAACAACATAACGACATTTACTATTACAACTATAATCGGTGGTGCTATTGGAAGTCTTTTACCAGATTTAGATCATCCAAATAGCATAATATCAAAAAAAATAAAACCATTATCTAAAATAATAAGAGAATTTGCTCATCATAGAGGAATAACACATACCTTATTAGGATGGATAATTTTCGGAATTATAAGCTTAATTGTAAGTTATTTATCTATTAATTATCTGATTGGAAATATAAATTATTATGAGAAAATATGTATGAGTATTATAGGGGGAGCAATAGCATCATCAACTATCGCTTTTATAGCAAATAGTTTTAATAAATACACGCATATTGTTAAAAAAAATAAAATTAAAAAAATATCTGCTCTTGGATTTTTATTCGGATTTTTTTTAGTGTTATTTTTTGATAAAAAGGTTTTAGAATATGTTCCTATATATCTTTTAGCCATGTTCTTAGGATATGGTATTCATATTTTATATGATATGTTTACTGTAAGTGGAGTACCATTTTTATATCCTTTTAGTAAAAAGGTATTTAGATTTTCAAGGTTTAAAACAGGAGGAATAATTGAAGTAATAGCATCTGTAATTTCTATTATAATAACTATTTTAGCCCTGTATTTATTGTTTAAATATAATATAAAGTTAAAAATGTAGCAAGTTTGTTCTTGCTACATTTTTATTAATTGTAAAATACAAAAAATATTATATTAATTCTTTCAGCTAAGTTTTTAGATATTTGGAATCTTGAATAAATTCTATATAAATTTATTAAAATTAATTTTCCATCAAAACTTTCTACTTTATTAATTGTATTTTTGTTTATTGATTTTACTTTCCTTAAAAATATTTCTTCATCATAATTTATATAATATCTTGAATTTGTCTTATACATATGTTCAAGTTGTTTTTTAAACTTATTTATCGCTTTTTCATCAAAAGGAGTTTTATATAGCGAATAAAATAAAAAATATATATTGTTCATTAAAATTCTTTGATTATATGCAAAATCTTTTACATATTTAATATTATTATTGCTATTATTTAGCATTATTTTATCTTCATAAAGTTTTCCTTGCAGCAATCTATTATTTAATTCTTTTAATAAGTTTTCGTCTATATTTTTCTTAAAAGCATAAGTTATTGTTTCTTCGCTTAAGTTAATATAAGATTTTATAAAATTTTTTAATGAATCTATTGTATTATAAGGGAATAAATATTTTGTACCTAAATATCCAATTAAAATTCCTATTGCCATATATATAAATCTATAAAAAGTGGTTTGATAAGCATTATCACCAAGCAGTACAAAAACCCCTAAAACTATTGGAGTAATACAAGCTACTTTACTATCATATTGATTTAAAAATAGGTATATGTAATATAGGGATAAATAAATAGCAACTCTTATTGGAAGATATGGTATGAATAATGTTATTATCATAAATATTATTATGCCAATAATTGTACCTTTAAACCTTAATAAAAACCTTTGCTTAGAGTTTTCAGCATATGGTTGAATAACTGCAAATAAGGTAATTGTTATCCAGTATCCAAATGGTATATTTAAAAATTTTACTACAAAGTATGAACCTGCAATTAAAAATGATAGTCTAAAAGCATAAGTAAATTTTAAAGATTTAAAATTAAAATTTAAATGCATAATATTTTTTAATTTTAGTGATTTTGGTAATGGTATATAATTACTTATTTTAAATTTACGATTTTTAGTTTCATTTTCAAAGTTAGATAAAGAAAATTTAAGCATAGCCATATTTTGAATAATTTCATAAATTGAATAATTTGAACTAAGAACATTTTGGTATTTTTCAGTAAGTTCATCTATTTCAAGCATTAATAAAAAAATTGCGTCTTCTGTTTCAATAAATTTAATGATTTTATTCATGACTTTTTCTAAATCTTTTAAAAACTTTTTATATATTTTATCATTAGCAGGATGATATAATTCATCTAAAGAATAATTAAGTCTTTCTACGTAGAGAGCAAAGTTAAGTCTTATATTATCTACATTTCCCATGTAGAAAAAATTATCCTTTCGTTCATTAATTATAGTTACAATATTATCTATATATTTTTCAACATTTACATAGTCATATCTAATATCTTTATTATTTATTAAAGCATCTATTTTTAAAGATATTTCTTTTACTAATCCTATTAAATTATTTCTTAAATCTTTTTCTGACCTGTTGTGGTTTAAAATAAATTGTGAAGCTATTAAAAAAAATGCTCCTATTGCTAAACCTAAGAGTCTTACAGGAAGGGCTGTGATAGATACTGGATCCTTTAATAAAATTAAATAGGATAATAAAAATGGGGGTAAAATGGTTGTTTTAAAATCATAAAATAATGTATAAACCATAAAAAATATAGTAAAAAAGTTTATAAAAAAACCAATATAGATATTGTAAGCTGTTAAAAATGAAAATACACCTATAAATAAATATATAAGTAAAAACTTAATTATATTTTTAAATGGAGATGAAGTTAAATCTTTTTGAAAGAGCATTGCAGATACATTTACTATTAAAAAACCAACAATAGCATTACTAACACCAAAAAAGTGCCAATAACTAAAAAACATCACAATTCCTAAGACATATATTAAAGTTTTAGGAATTACATTATTAGTATCAATATTTAATTTATTTTTAATTATATTCATAAAATCATTATCCTTTGTTATATTTAAATAATTATATATATGATTTCCTTTAATTAAAATAATTATTTCATCTTAATGTAAATAAATTATTTTATTAATTAATAAAATTTAAGACAGTAATTAAAAGAATAACTTAAAAAGCAGCAAAGTTTATTCTTTACTGCTTTTTAAGTTAATTATAAAATGTAAAAATTATTATTTTGATTCTTTCGCCTAAATCTTTTGAAATTTGGAGTCTTGAATAAATTCTATTTAAATTTATTAAAACTAGTTTTCCTTGATAACTATCAATACTATTAAAATTATTTTTATTTTTTATTCTTATTTGTTTTAAGAATGTTTCTTCATCATATTCTATATAATCTCTTGAGTTCACCTTATAGATATCAGTGAGTTCTTTTTTAAACTGGTTTAACACAGAATCATCTATAGGAGTTTTATATAATGAATAAAATAGAAAATATATGTTGTTCATTAATATTCTCTGGTTATATGTAAAATCTTTTATATATTTAACATTATTAGATCCGTTATTTAATAATATTTTATCTTCATAAAGTTTTCCCTTTATTAATCTATCATTTAATTCTTTAAACAATTCCTCATCTATTTTATTGTTAAAAGCATAAGTTATGGTATCTTTACTTAAATTAAAATATGATTTTGTAAAATTTTTTAAAGAATCTAAAGTATTATAAGGAAATAAATATTTAGTTCCTAAATATCCAATTAAGATTCCTATTGCCATATATATAAATCTATAAAAGGTAGTTTCATAAGCGTTATCACCAAGCAATGTAAATATTCCAAGAACTATAGGGGTTATGCATGCCATTTTATTATCATAATTTTTAAAGAATAAATACATATAGTATAATAATAAATATATAACAATTTTTATAGAAAGAATAGGTACAAATAAAGTTATTATCATAAAGATGATTATTCCAATAATTGTTCCTCTAAATCTTAGTAAAAATCTTTGCCTAGAATTTTCTGTATAAGGTTGAATAACTGCAAATAAGGTAATTGTTATCCAGTATCCAAATGGTATATTTAAAAATTTTACTACAAAATAAGAACCTGCAATTAAGAATGATAATCTAAAAGCATAAGTAAATTTTAAAGATTTAAAGTTAAAATTTAATGTTAAAATATTTTTAAACATTGACATATCAGGTATTGGAATGAAATAACTTATTTTGGACTTACATTTGCAATTTTCTTTTTCTTTTGCAAAATTAGATAAAGAAAATTTAAGCATGGACATATTTTGAATAAGTTCGTAAGCTGAATAATTGAAACTAAGAAAAGTTTCATATTTTTCAGTAAATTCATCTATTTCAAGTATTAATAGATAAATAGCGTCCTCAGTTTCTATAAATCTAATTATTTTATCCATAAGTGTTGATAAATCTTTTAAAAATTTTTTATATATTTCATCGTTAGCAGGATGATATAATTCATCTAAAGAATAATTAAGCCTTTCCACATAAAGAGCAAAATTAAGTCTTATGCTATCTATATTTTCCATACAAAAACGACTATCTTTTCTTTCATTAAGAATATTTACTATATTATCTATGTATTTTTCAACATTTACATAATCATATCTAATATCTTTATTATTTATTAACGCATCTATCTTTAAAGATATTTCTTTTACTAATCCTATTAAGTTAGCTCTTAAAGCTTTTTTGGACCTATTATGATTTATAATAAGTTGACTAACTACTATAAATAAAGATCCTATACCTAAACATAAAAGTCTTGTAGGTAGCTCATTCATTGTAACAGGATGCCTTAATAAAATTAAATAAGATAATAAAAATGGTGGCAAAATAGTGGTTTTAAAATCATAAAATAGAGTATAAACCATAAAAAATATACAAAAAAAGTTTACAAAAAAACCTAAATAAATATTGTAACTTGATATAAATGTACAAATTCCAATAAAGAAATATATAAACAAAAATTTTAATATATTTCTTAATGGCTTAGCTGTTAAATCCTTATGAAATAGCATTGTTGCAGCATTTACGATTAAAAAACCAATAATAGCATTACTAACGCCAAAAAATTCCCAATATCCAAAAAATATTATGATTCCTAAAATATAAATTAAAGTTTTAGCAAATAAGTTTTTATTATCAATATTAAATTTAGTCATTATTGCTTCCATAATATTTGTTCCTTTGCATATACATTATTAAATTTTCAAATAACAGTATTACTTAAATAATATATATAATAAATATTTAAGTAAAGTAGTTATTGTTATTAAATTGTAATAGTTTTTAATAAATAATGATTAAATCATTAATAAAAAAAATAGTTAATGTAAAAGTTTATATAAAATATATGATTTATTATCTGTTTTATAAATTAACTAAAAATATAAAAAAAGAGGCATGAATAATTCATACCTCTTTTACTATTTCTAGTTATATTGTTTTATATATAGATGTTGAATTAGAACTAGCAGTTCTAAGGGATTGTCCAAGTTTAATTGCATTTTCTTTGTATGATGAATCATTTAATAATAAATTCATATCTTCTTGTAATTTAGCAACTGTAGCATCTTTTGCAGGAAGTAAAATTCCAGCTCCTAATTCAACAACTCTATTTCCAACTATAAACTGATCTCCAAATTGAGGTACTATAACTAAAGGTATGTTATTATATAAAGCTTCACTAGAACTATTCATTCCACCATGAGTTACAAAAACATCTGTTTTCTTTAAAACTTCAAGTTGAGGTACATAATTATAAACCTTGAAATTTTGAGGTATATCTCCTAAATCAGATATATTTGTCTTTTTACCAACTGATAAAACTACTTGTACATCTTTCATTGAGCCATATGCTTCGAATGTTTTTTTATAAAAATCTAAATTTTGATTATCTATAGTTCCAAGAGAAATATAAATAAGTTTCTTATCTTTATCTTTTTCTAATTTAAAATCGATTTGCTCTGTTCTTTCAGTTAAAGAAGGTCCAACAAAAATAAATTTATCATCAAATTCTTGTGAAAATGGTTGATAATATTTAGATGTAAATACCAAATTTAAATCTGCTTCACTATTTATCATAGTTTCAATCATATTCTTAACTTTGATATCATATTTTTTATTTATGTCTTGTGTTGCTTCTTCGAAAGACGCTAACATTTTTCTAAAATCTATGTTATTGTTAGAAACATTAGTATTTTTTGCAAACATATTAATCATATCTTTAGAAAAGGCAAATGTAGTATAAAAACTTATAGTTTTTTCTATATTTAATTTTTCAGCAATATTTTTTCCAACTGATAATACAGAATTATATATTAGGCAATCAAATTTTTGTGTTTCCTTTAAAACTTCTGATAAAACTGCATCTGCTAAATTTACCATATTATTTATAAGAGTTTTTTCATCGCCTCTGCCACCATCTTTTCCTTTGATTTCTTTATATTCATAAGATTTAAAAGTGGCTCCAGCACCTTCAATTTTTTCTCTAAAATCTTCAGTTGAGTAATATGTAACTTTATTTCCAAAGCTTATAAGATCTTTTACTAGCTTTATTGTTGGATTTACATGTCCATGAGCTGATATGTTTACTATTAATATATTTTTCATTAGTATCCTCCTAGTATTATATTATTGCTATTTATTAATAGTTAATAATAACGAATAAAACGTATCGTTTATTTTTATACTAACCATTATAACATATTTTTTTAAACTTGTATGTTTAATTTCTGTAATTTTAATTAGATAAATCCTTATGAGATAAAATACTACTTATAAATATACTTATACATATAACACTAGTTACTGCAATAAATATTGTAACTATTTTAGCTAATCCTGTAATAGGAATTATATCTCCATAACCTACAGTAGTAAATGTTATTAAGGTAAAATAAAATAAATCAAAATTAGTAGGTTTATTTGTAAAAGCATGTGGATTTCCACTATTTATAAGTACTACAGCCAAATATAAATTTAATATAATCATAATTATTAGTATGATAGATGCTATAATTATTCTTGTAAAACTAACATCATTTTGATTTTTGCTTTTAATATTTTTAGGGTTTTTCATAATCCTAATAAGAATTTTAATATTTAACGCATAACATATAAAACATCCTAAAAGACCAAATAAATAAATTTTAGAAATTTGTTTTGGAAATATTAAAATAGCTGTTGAATATGAACTGATTATAAAATAACTTAATAATAAATCAATTTTTAAGTTTTTATCTTCTACATTGTATAAAAATTTATTTATACTAGTTAATATATAGACTATATAACCGATGGAATAGTGCACTATAAGCATAAAAAATATTATTAAAAGCATTTTAATTGAAATATTAAAAAAAACATTACTTGATATAAAAAAATATCTCCAAATACTTGTACTCAAACTTATGAGTGCGCTAACTTCTGCAAATATTATAATAAATCCTTGAATAAGAGTAATTAGAAATGATTTATCTTTAAAAAAATCTAAATATGTTCTATTTACATTATTTATAGATAACTTTATAAGATTAAATAATAATAAATTTTTACCTTTGTTTCTTAAAGAAATAATTAATACTACTATTGCAGTTGAAAATAGTATTATAAATAGCCCCATAATTATATAATCACCTCGAAATTTTAATAAATAATTAACATGTATGTTTTATCCAGAGATTATTATATCAAAATATGTAATATTTTCATATAATAATAAAAAATGATCTACTATATAGTAGATCATTTTTTATTATTTCTTTTTTGTTTTCTTTGATATAATACTGCAAGAATAAAACCTATAAAACCAAATATTAAAGGTCCAGCTGCAATCCATATACCTTCTTGAATATTACCCTGAAGGAAGGGTTGTACAATTGAAAAACCATTGGCACCTATTAAAGTTATAAGTGTTATTGTTCCGATTATGACACCTACTTTTTTGCTGAAAAACGTATATTCTTTTTTTATATTATCGTTTAGTTTAAACTTTATGTATGCAAAAACTATAAAGGCCCAAGGAACAGATGTACCTACTGTAACCATAAATGTTAAATTGTTATATACTGTATTTGCTGTGTTTCCACCAAATCCTATCGCAAGCATACCACCAACTATAATAGCTGCTTGTATATATAAAGCATTAGCATTAAAACCATGTTTATTCTTTTTAGTTACAACCTTAGGAAGCATTCCTTCAGGCATTCCTTCAAATATTTGCTTTATTGGATAATAAAGAGTTAAAGGAAGATTCATCATAGCAATAAGGCTTATCCAGTTTGTAATTCTATTTACCCATTGTCCAAGAGCTATTGAAGCTGTATTAGACATTCCAAGGTGAGTTCCTAAAAGATAAAACTGTTGTTGTATCATATATATAGGATAGTTATATAAATTTACATTAGGGCTTCCAAAAGTATCTTTCCAATTTAAAACCATACCGCTTATAATTATAATAGCTATGTATAATATTCCCATAACTATTCCCATAAATATCATTGCTCTAGGAACAGTTTTTTTAGGATTTTTAACTTTATCAACAAGTCCACCTATACTTTCCATACCGCCTAAAATAAATATAGCAAAAACTAAAAATCCTAATGCTGAAAATACATTGTCGTAGCTTGGATTAGGTCCGTAAAATAAAGATTTAATTCCATTAAAGGCAAACGATTGTTGGAAATGAAAACCACTTAAACAAAATACTAAAATTCCTCCACCTAGAATTAAAACATGCATTACTATTGTAATTAACATAGACATATTTGCAAGAAATGAAACTGATTTAACACCTTTCCGACAAAAGAATACTACAGCTAAAAACCACACAACACCAATTAAAGAAGTTGTTGCAGTATTACTTAAACCAAATAGATGCCATGTTTCAGAAATATCTTTACCAAATATTGCAGTTGATATAGTAATGGCAACAGAACTTAAACTAAACCACCAAATAATAGCTGCTATATACCAAATAAAGGCTCCTGTTGTACTAAACTTTAATCCAACTGATTTTGTCATCCATGAAAAAATACCACCTTTTTCTTCACTAAAAGCAGAGCTCATTTCAGATACCATAAACATATAAGGTATAAAAAATAAAATAATACCTATAACGATATACGTTATTCCCGCATAACCCATTTGATAATAAATCTGTTGACCATTACCTAAACTATATACAGTCATAAAAATCATAGCAACAAATGACCAAAAACCTATTTTATAAACCTTGGTCTTATTGTTAGCGCCATCTAATAACTCTAAATCTGTATTATTTTCCATTAATATTTTCCTCTCTTTATAAATTATTAATAAAATAATATCATGTCATAAAAAGAAATTCAATACTCAATAATGAATATTTATTTAATATAATAGTAATAAATATTCATTTTTATTGAAGGTTATTTAGTGAAATTATATTAAGCAAGTTAATATATACCTATTAAATATAATGTATTATTATTAATTTTATTAAACAAATATTTTGACAAAACCAAAATATTTTATATTTATACAATTTTTTAATGATTTATCATAATAAATTATTTTTATTATATCATATTATGATTATGTATATTTTATATTTAAAATACTATTTGTTTAGGAAAAATAATACATATAACTTGATATTAAATTGTATTTTTTATATAATGATAAAATGTTTTAATAAATATAAATTTAATTAAACAAATATAATTAAGTGTTATATTTATAAAATATATTTTATGAATTATTAAAGAGAGTTGACAATTAGGAGGATACATATGACTTGGAAAGAAGTTGTTAAAACCGCTAAATATAAATGGGTTGTTATAGAAGTTATAAAAGCAAAATCAGAAAATGGAAAAAGGATTATAGAAGATATGAACCTTTTAGCAGAGTATGAAAGCGGTGGAGAAGCATTAAAAGATTATGCTAAAAGAAAAAAAGAAAATAAAGAAAAAGAATTTTATGTTCATGATTCAACGATAGATTTTCTTGATATAGACGAAGTTAAATTAGATTAAAGACAAAAACATAATATATTTATACAAATAAGTATGGTATAATCGTGTAAATATAACTTTAGGAGGATTTATTATGGGATTATATGGTAAATTAGTTGGAAATGCTACTTTAACTACTAAAACGGACTATATAGATGATTATCTCTTAGACAACGAAGATGTTATAATGGCATATCAATTTATAAGAGATTCGATAATATTAACTAATCTAGGCATATATATAATAGATGTTCAAGGAATAACAGGTAAAAAGGTTGAAGTTAAATTTTTTCCTGCTAAAACTATAAAAACTATTTCTTTTGAAACAGCAGGAAATTTTGATTTAGATGTGGATATAAAAATAGGAGTGGATGGGAATACTGTGGTAAATCAACAAGGAATCTACCACTCAGCCCCTATAAGTTTTAAAGTCCCAAGGTCACAAGCGAAGGAAGCTAAAGAAATAGTTAATTTAATTAAGAAATATTACCTTTGTTAAATAAAAAAAATAAGGCTAATTTAGCCTTATTTTTTTTATTTCCAAATAATATTTGCACCATTTCTAGGTACAGTTCTAAAGTATTTCACAGAAGGGTAGCCTAAAATCATGCATGTTACTATTTTGTTAGAGTCTGAAATACCAAGAAATTCTCTAATTTCTTGACTATTTTTTGCAGCAAAAACTAAAAAACCACTATATAATGCACCAAGACCTAAAGAATTTGCCATAAGTTCCATATTTGAAGAAGCTAAGGATGCGTTAACATCTGAATCAGAAAGTACAAATATTAAAGAGCTAGAATTAAATACTAATTTATCACTATTTTCTTTATTAGATTTGAAATCATTATACATTTTCATCCACATTTTTGCATAAGCTTTATATTTTTTATGCTTAAGGTTATCACTTTTTAAAATATTTTCTCCAAATTTATTTAATGTTTCAAGCGCAAGTACTCTTAATTTTTGTATATTCTCTTTAACTACTATGTAAGAAACATTTTGCATATTGCTAGAAGTTGGAGCATATCGTCCAGCTTCAATTATTTTTTCAATTTTTTCAACTTCTACTTCTTTAGAAATATCAAATTGGCGAGTTGTCCTTCTAAATTTCATAAAGTTTAGAAGAGTTTCAGAATTTATCTTAAAATTATCTTCAATATATTCCTTAACTTCCCCCATATCATATTCATCAGAATAAACAGCGTTTTTAGGACAAACAGCTATACAGTGTCCACACTTAAAACAAGTAAGATTACGAATCTTAGCTTTATTTTCTTTAATTTTTATACAACCAAGCAAACAATCTTTAACACAAAGACCACAACCAATACATTTTTCTTCATTTACTAACATCATAATATTCAAAAATCTCCTAATCATTATTATATTTACTGTTCTTTTTAGAACATTTACGATTATATCATAATAATTTTTATTTTTATAAGTTTAACATTTTAAATTCCATTTGATAACTACATTTTTCTAAAAAAATTAGTATTTATAAAATAAATAACTAAAAAACACTATAATAATTACATTCTGCATATTTATATGAAAAAATTGGTTCGACAAAATATTACATATATGATAAAATAAATTTATAAAATATTCATTTATTAAATAATAAGATATTTTAATTAATAAAATTAATTTTATTGAAAAAAAGTTATTTTATACAAAGGAAAATAAATTCATAAATAGCAAATAAAGGCGGGATAATATGAACTATAAGAAAATTAAAATTTTAGAAAATGAAAGAAAACTTGAAAAATTATATCAAAAGATAACTGAAGAACTAAAAATTGACTCATTTATAAAACCAGAACAAGATAACGAAATGAAATTAAAAACTAGAAAGCTTCATATTTGCGCATCACTTGCCATACAAAAATTAGAAAGAGATAATCATTTATATTTATTACTTTCTATATTAGATAAATACTTCAATTATGGAATTGGAGATTACTTAAAAACTTTAAAAAATGATGAAATAGAGTATACTGATGTTATGAGATACAATCCATATAAAGATTTAACTATAAATACTAAAACTTTTAAAGAAGTATTTGGATTAGAAAACTTCATGGAATATAGAGATAAAAATTATGTTTATAATAAAAAACCTATAGTAAAAATAGAAGAACTTGAACAAGGCTATATGAAAATATCTAGCACAGAAGTATTTAATGATTTTGTAAAATTTATCTGTGATGAATTTGGTTATAAAACAATTTAGTATAAAATAAAAGATTACATAGAATAATAAACACTAGTTAACTAGTGTTTATTTTTTTAAACTTTTGTTAACATGTTGAAAATATTATAATAAAAATGTTATTATATTAATATAAAATTATTATTTGTTAATAATTATTATTTATTTAATTTTTAATAATAGAAATATCAAGATTCTTAAAGAAAAGAGAGGTGAAGGGCTTTTTGCCTTTTAAAATGATGAAATATTTAAATGTAAAAAAAGATCTATACTGGGTTGGAGCGTTAGACCATAATTTAAGGGTTTTTGACATAATAATGAAAACTCCATACGGAACTAGCTATAATTCTTATGTTATAAAAGGAAGTGAAAAAATAGCTATATTTGAGACTGTTAAGGAAGAATTTTTTGATGAATACATAGAAAGATTAAAAAGTTTACATATTGATATAAAAAATGTTGATTATATAATAGTTAGCCATACTGAGCCAGATCATGCAGGTTCTATAGGGAAGATTTTAGAACTTGCACCAAAGGCTAAAGTAATTGCATCTCCTATGGCTTTAAAATTTATTAAAGGGATAGTAAATAAAGATTTTGAATCTATTCAAGTTTGTGATGGGGATTGTATATCTCTTGGAAATAAAACTTTGAAATTTTTCTCGGTTCCACAACTTCATTGGCCAGATACAATTTATACATATATTGAAGAAGATAAAACTCTTATAACATGCGATTCATTTGGTTCTCATTACTGTTTTGACAAAATGTTTGATGATTTAATAGTGGATAAAAGTAATTATATGGAGGCTCTTGAGCATTACTTCAATTGCATAATAGCACCATTTAAACCTTTTGTGTTAAAAGCTATTAATAAGATAGAAAATTTGGATATAGATGTGATTTGTCCAGGACACGGACCTATTTTAAGAGAAAATCCCAAAAAAATAATTGAAATATATAGAAAGTGGAGCACTCCAAAACCTAAAAATGATATAAAAAAGGCTACTGTTTTTTATGTTTCAGCTTATGGTTATACTAAAATGTTAGCAGAAGCTATAGTAGATGGTATAAAAGATGGTAATTTAGAAAAAATAGATGTTAAGCTTTATGAAATAACAAGTGTTGAGCAAAGCAAACTTTTAGATGAAATTGTTCAATCTGATGCTATTTTATTTGGATCTCCAACTATTTTAGCAGAACTTTTAGAACCTGTTAGAGAATTACTTGCAAGATTAAATCCTGTAATTCACGGTGGAAAAATAGCTGGTGCATTTGGTTCTTATGGTTGGAGTGGAGAAGCTGTTCCAAGAATAGAGTCTAGACTTAAAGAACTTAGAATGAAGATGCCTTTAGAGTCTCTTAGTGTTAATTTTAAACCTTCAGAAGAAGAACTTAAAAAGGCATTTGAATATGGAAAAGGAATTGCAAGTTGTTTATTAAAATAAGGATAAGATTAAAGATGTTGCTTTTATATTAAAAGTAACATCTTTTTCTTGTTTACTTATTTTTGTTTTGACTCATAACCCAAATATTCATTATAAAATCTTTAGGAAAAAATTTAGTTCCTACAAATTGACTTAAACTAAAAGCACCGTAAATAGATATTGATTTGTTTTTTTTCATATCACGAAGCGCCTTTTTTACAACATCTTTTGCATCTGACATAAAGGCATAATTATTAACGGCATTAGGGTTTTTAGTTTTTTTAGCAGTCTCAAAAAAATTTGTTCTAACCCATCCAGGGCATACAGCAGTAACTAAAATTCTTCTTTCTTTTAATTCGTAATTTAATGCTCTAGAATAACTAAGTACAAATGCTTTAGTGGAAGCATACACATTAGCAAAAGGAAGTGGCTGAAAAGATGATGATGAGCATATTTGCAATATTTTAGAAAATTCATTCATAAAGGGAAGAGTCTTTTCAGTCATAGAAACTAATGCTTTACAATTCAAATCTATCATTTTTAATGAATCCTCAAGAGGAATTTCTGAATAATTACCAAATTTACCGAAACCGGCACAATTTATAAGCAACTTTACATTAGGTTTTTCTTTTTTAAGTTCTTCTTCATAAATTTTGAAACTAGAATTTAATGATAAATCCAATGGAATGATTTTAAGGTTAGTATGTACAATATCTCTTAGAGCTTCTAATTTTTCTTTTTGCCTAGCAATAACCCATATTTCATCAAAATTATAGGAGTCTGTTTGTTTTAAAAATTCTTTTCCAAGTCCTGATGAGGCGCCTGTTATAATAGCTATATTCATGTTAAATTACCTTCTCTTATATAAATTTTATTTTTTATGACATGTAATATATTTTTAATTTTTATAAATAACTTTTACTGTACTGTAATTATAAATAATAAAAAAAAACTTGGCAATAAGAAATATTATTACCAAATATATAAAATTAATAATACATTAATTAAAAGTATTATTTGTATTAGTGTCACTATTTTCATCTTTTGATAAATTATTAGTATCATCCGTTATTACTTCATCAGTGTTTTCTGATTCTTTTTTATCAATTGTATTTGTTGTTGAATTTTCATTAGATGATGACTCATCAGCTAAACCAAGAATATTTCCATTTACATCATATTTAACACCATCTTTTTCAACAACCACATTATCTGCACCAACTATTAATGCTTTTACTTTATTTGTTATAGAGCAAAAACTATCCCAAGAAACAGTGGCTAAACTTTTTATTTTATTCCAAGTTTTATTTATAAAACCACTTTCATTTAGTTCTTTGCCTGCCTTATTTAATGATTCTTGTATATTGGTTGTCATTTGTTTTAAATAACTCTTCATTTCACCATAATTAAAGTTTAAATCATTAATACTAGACATTAGTGTTACTATTTGACCTTTTTCTTGACTTGTTAAGTTTATGTTGTAATTATTAACTATATTTGTGACTATTCTATCTATAGCAATATCAGTTTTAGGAGAGTCTTTTATTACTTGTGTTTTTATTTCATTTATAATAAGAGCAGCTTCATCTTTTCCTAAAGTTTGTCCAGTTTCTGTTATTGCATTACTTAGAGTATTTGTTACATTAATCTCTTCTTTAGCAACTTCTTTATGATTAAGAGATAATTCTTCACCTGTTGCATCTTCAAAACCTTTCAAAATACCAGCAAGTGCTGCAGTTCCTGTTACTGGAAATGGAGATGAAGCTTTAACATTAGCATCTGTTATTCCAGATGTTAAAAGTGCATTTTGTAACATAGAGCCAGTAACCTCAGTAAGATTATTAGTTGAAACTTTAATTCCATATCCAGATTTCTCTACTTTAACATAAGAGGTAGAATAAGAATTATTTTTTGAACTTTTGGATGTAGCAGGTCCAAGTCCCAATTGTTCTCTTATATCATCTACAGTAATATTTATAATTGTTACGTTATTGTCGTTTTTTGAAACACCAAATTCATTTAACATATCTTCTTTTTGAGATGAAGTTAAATCATTTCCTAAACTTACCGCAATATCTGTTGAAGCAAAAACAGGAATATTTAATACTCCAGCTAGACAAACTCCAGAAAGTCCAGTTGCTATTGATTTTTTTATATTTTTATGCTTCATAACTTACCCCCTAATAATATAAATATAATATTCTAATTTTATCATATTTTTCTATTAAATTTATTATTTATATAAATTTAACAATTTATTAATATTATATATTTAAAACATAACAAAAATTAATAATACCTCTAAAAAGGCATTGATTTATTTTATACAACATATTAGCATTGTATTTGATAAAATATTTGGGAGGATAATATATGTTAAATATAGGATGTCATTTATCTACATCTAAAGGCTTTAAATCAATGGGAGATACTGCTCTTAGTATTGGAGCGAATACATTTCAATTTTTCACAAGAAATCCAAGAGGGGGTAAAGCAAAAGATATAGATAAAAAAGATATAGAAGAACTTTTAAAATTGATGAAGGAATATAATTTTGGGAAAATTTTAGCTCATGCCCCATATACCTTAAATCCTTGCTCTAAAGATGAGAGCATTAGGGAATTTGCTTATAAAATTATGGAAGATGATTTGAAGAGGATGGAATACTTACCTAATAACCTATACAATTTCCACCCTGGAAGTCACGTAAAACAAGGAGTAGATATCGGTATTAATTACATTATTGAATTATTAAACAAAGTTATTAAAAAAGACCAAACAACAAAAATTTTATTAGAAACAATGTCTGGAAAAGGTACTGAAATTGGACGAAATTTTAATGAAATAAAGGCTATAATCGATGGAGTTAACTTAAATGAGCATATAGGTGTATGCCTTGATACTTGTCATATTTTTGATGGCGGTTATGATATCGTAAATAATTTAGATAATGTCTTAGATGAATTTGATGATGTGATAGGATTAGATAAATTATGTGCTATTCATTTAAATGATAGTAAAAATATCTTAGGAAGCCATAAAGATAGACATGAAAAAATTGGTCTAGGTAATATAGGTTTAGACGCTATAGGTAATATTATAAATCATGAAAAGCTTAAAAATTTACCTTTTTTCTTGGAAACTCCTAATGAATTAGATGGATATGCTAAAGAAATTTCTCTTTTAAAAAGTATTTATAGATGTTAATAATTTTAAATCATATAAAATCTAATAATAAAATACATATAAATATAAATATTTTTATGTTAAAGGATTGTATATGGGAAAGTATAAAATATGTGTATATGGTGTTTGTAAAAATGAAGAAAAATTCGCAAAAAGGTGTATGGATAGCTTAAAAGATGCTGATTTAGTTGTTTTTGGTGATACAGGCTCAACTGATAATACTGTTGCCATTTTAAGAGATTGTGGAGCTAAAGTATATGAAATACCAGTAAAACCTTGGAGGTTTGATGTTGCCAGAAATGCGTGTTTAGAAAAAATACCTGAAGATATCGATATTTGCGTTTGTATTGACATAGATGAGGTCTTAGAAGATGGGTGGAGAGAAGCGTTAGAGAGTGTGTGGGAAAAGGATACGAATAGAGCTAATTACCTTTATATATGGAAGTTTAATCCTGATGGTTCGCCAGGGGTTTGGTATTATCATGAAAGAATTCATAGTAGACACAATTATAGATGGATTTATCCAACACATGAGGTTTTAGAATATCTAGGAGAGGGGAGAGAAAAGTGGTGTTTGGCAAAAGATTTAATTTTCAAACACTATCCAGATACCAATAAATCTAGAAGCTTTAACTTATCTCTTTTGGAACTTGCCGTAAATGAAAATCCTAATAATGCTCGAAATATTAATTATTTAGGTAGAGAGTATTACTTTATGGGTAAATGGGATAAAGCTATTGAAACATTAGAAAAATATTTATCTTTAAAAGATGCCACATGGAAAGAGGAGAGGAGCTTTGCGTTAAGATATATAGCTTGTTGCTATAAAGAAAAAGGGGAGTTAGATACCGCTAAATTATATCTTTTAAAAGCAATTTCAGAAGCGCCTAATATGCGAGAACCTTATGTTGAGATGGCTAGATTAGCTTATTTGGAAAAAGATTGGAATTTGATTTTAATAATGATTAAATTAGCTTTAGAAATAAAAGAAAATACAACAAATCATCACAATGAGCAATTTGCTTGGAATGAAACACCTTATGATTTAGCCTCTCTTGCATATTATTACACAGGAGATTATAATAAATCATTAAAATATGCACTAGAAGCACTTAAAATATCACCAAATGATGAACGAATAAAAAATAATTTTAACATAATAAAAAATTCAGTAAATAATGAATTTGTAATATAAATATAAAATTATATCATAGGACATAAAATTTGATTTTAATGAAATATGTCCTATGATTTGTATATATTATTTTATAGAAAGTTTTTAAGTATGATTATTTTTGAAATGAAAAGGTTATACTATATGAAGATAGAAAATTATACTGGAATGTAGAAGGGGAAATATGATAATATTTTAATGTTAGTAAATTTATATAGTTCAGGAGGAAAATTATGTAATATGTTGTTTTTATTATTAAAGATTTTAATTGGAATAATAATAGGATTATCAATTGGAGCTTTTTTCTTCATAAAATATTTTCCAAGCTTCGGAGCTAAGGCTCCTAAAAAAGGAACTACAGCATTTAAAGAAAGTGATCATTATAAAGATAATCAATTTTTTTACTCAATTACAGATATTGAAAAAAAACCGAAAAAACCGTATAAAGCTTTATCTAACGCTTTATGGTTTATTAAAAATAAAATTTTCAGAAATCCTAGATTGAGACCAGAAGGGGATTTACCATTTAAAAAATATGAATTCAGGGATTTAGATTCAAATGTAACATCTGTAACCTGGTTTGGACATTCATCTCTATTATTAGAAATAAGTGGTAAAAGATTGCTTTTAGATCCAATGTTTGGGAAAATACCATCTCCAGTACCTTATTTTGGAACAAGACGTTTCAATCAAGCACCCATAGATGTAGAAAAAATTCCATCAATAGATGCTGTGATTTTCTCTCATGACCATTATGATCATTTAGATTATTGGACAATAAAAAGAATAAAAGATAAAGTAAATCATTTTTTTGTGCCATTGGGTGTTGCAGGACATCTTGAAAGATGGAACATTCCCAAAAATAAAATTACAGAAATTGATTGGTGGAATGAAGTTAACTTTGAAGGAATTAATTTAGTATGCACACCAACAAAACATTTTTCAGGAAGAAGTTTTGCAAACCATACATCTTTAAGTTGTTCTTGGGTAATATATAATAAGAAGAAAAAAATATTTTTTAGTGGTGATGGAGATTATGAAAAACACTTTAAAGAAATAGGAGAAAAATATGGACCTTTTGATTTAACTCTTATGGAGTGTGGTCAATATGATATCAGATGGCCTAATATTCATATGTTCCCAGAACAAAGTGTACAAGCTCATATAGATTTAAAAGGTAAGGTTATGATACCTATCCATTGGGCGACATTTGCATTAGCCTTTCACGATTGGGATGATTCTATAAACAGAGTTATAAAAGAGGGAGAGAAGAAAAATATACAAATATCTACACCTTTCATAGGAGAAAGGGTTATCTTAAATGATAATGCTGAATATCCAAGTAAAAAATGGTGGAGCGAATTAGTACATAATAATAGTGAAAAAGATATTTATATATCTGAAGAAATTGTTGATTCTCAAGAAAGTTATAAAGATGATTATATAAAAGATATAAAAAAGGCTAATTAAAAAAATTCCTAAGTATAATAATGTGCATATGTAGTTTATTTGTTAAAAAAGTGTTAATATATAAATATGGACATTTTATACAAAAGGAGTGGATATTGATGGAAATAATGATTAATAGTAAAGATGAATTTTTAAACAGATGCATGGTATATGAGATGATAGCACATTTAGATGATAAGCATGCTCAAAGAATAGCAGCATATATTTCATATAATGCAAAACTAGAAGATATAGAATATATACTTAGAAACTGTATAAACATTGAATCTATTTATGGCAGTAGTATAAATGACAACTATGTTTCCATTATAATTAGAAAAAATCTAAATGGTAATAAAGAAAAATTAAATTTTTCTTTTAAAGATGGTTTTATGCTTGATAAGTATGCATCTTATTATAATAATCAAATGCTTAAAAACTATTTGAAAAAGGTTAGTTTAGTAAATTTTTATCCTAAGCCTATAGAGAAATTGATAAATGAATTAAATAATCATACTTGTATAAAATGTATGCTATTAGCTAAAGGTGATTTCAAAGTAGTTATTGATGATAATAACATTGCAAAGTTTATTCATAATGAAACAGTATTTAAGACATATTTGTTAGATGATAAACACACCAATGAAGAAATAGCTAAAATATTGAAAGAGATACATGAGAAAGAAAAATCAGCAAAAAACATCAGTAATCAACAAAAAAAAGTTGGAAAATCTTATGACAATTCAGATATCATAAGATTGGCGAAACTTTTAAATAAATAAATAAAATGACCATCTATAAATATTATTTATAGATGGTCATTTTATCTTTAGGCAAAATGCTTTGAATAAATTTTGTTTTCGTTTATGTTTATAGAACAAATATTATTATTATATTTTTGTATGTGATAATTATACATATAGTTAAATGAAGTATAATCACTATCATCATTGCAATCGTTTATTAAAAACATAATTATAGTTTCTATAATTTCATTTGTAACATTAAGAGGAAGATTAAGATATGCAAACCCATTATCTCTTAATTGTTTAAAATATGATTTCTTAATAAAAGATGATAAAAATAAAGTTTCTTTTTCCATTAATTCCAACGTTAATGCCATTATTTGTTCATGTTTTATAAAGTTATAATCTTTTTTATATTTTAAAAATAAACTTTCAGAATCATAAACTTCACCAAGTAATAAAGTCATAAAATAATGAAAATATATTAAATTTCCCATACTTAAATTACATTTATTTATAAAATAAGAATTTGATTTTATTTCAGTTCCAAAGAATTTGCAAAATCCATTATAACAATTTTGTAATAACTTTTCTTTGTTTTTATTTAAAACCTTTTCTATTAAATTTGCATGATAATCCAACTTAGCATTTAAAGGTTTATCAATGATTTGTATACTATCTATTTCTATACAATGTTGTTTTTCTTTTAAGAAATTTTCAAACCTTTCTATTGAATTATTATTTTCTAATCTTTTTAAATCTATCCTATAGTTTAATCCCCTCATTTGAAAATTAATAGTTTTTTCTACTTGTGTATAACCTACCATAAATTCTCACCTCTGACTATATTATACCATACATACCTATAAAAATCCATAATATAACAAAATATTTAAAATTATTCTTTTTTACATTATCTTTCAACTTTCTTTTTAAATGTAATTAATTGTAATTTTTATACTATGCTTTTTAAATTTAATTTCGTAATATTTTTAATTAAATATGTGAGTGTAAATTTATTAAAAATATTAAAATCTTATTAAATAATAAAATAATTACTTAATAAGATTTTAATATAGGTGCCTTTTTAAGAAATAATTATATTTTTTAATGCCAATTTAATAGAATCCACACAAATTTTATTATTATTTGCATCTTTTACGTTATATATATTCTCAAATATAATTATATTTAATGAATCTACCTTTTTTCCAATTTTTATTTCTTCAAATTCAAAATATATATCTGTTTTTTGTTTTAGCATTTGTTGAGTATATAATAAAACCTTTCTTTTAAAATCAGCGTATAATTTATATTCGTTATTTAAATGTAGAAGTTCTTTAAGCCTTTCAATTTTAATGTTATAAATTTTATTAGTTTTTGCTGGTTTTAAAATTTCATACATCTTTATTGAATTTTTACTATTTAGATTTAAAAGTTCTGTTGCATTTCCAAGTTCAAAAAGCTTTCTTAATTTTAGATAAAAAGGTTTTATATTTTCATAAAAAGCAACTTCTATGTAATTATCATCTATATTAAAAAATACAGATGATAATATATTAAAACAAAGATAAGATTTATCGGAAATACTTTTCATCTCTATATATATTTGAAGCAAACTTTTAACTACTTTACAACACTTTTCTTTACTTAATCCTAAATAATTAGCTAGCTTATCTAATTTAAACTTATATGAAGTTTTGCTATCATCTTTATTTACAGATAAGATTAAAAGATTTAGAAATTCTTTTTGAATTTTATCTATTTTTATCGAATTACATATTGTAAAATCGCTTTTTAAAAATGAAAAAGATAAATCATATAAACTCAAAATTATCACTCCTTATAGACTGCAATTTCTATTTCATTTTCTGAATCTGCACTATTTCTATTTTTCATAATCAATTTAGGAAATGCTATAAATGCAATTATTGTAACTAAAATAGCAAGAGAAATTATAACGACAATTGCATACTTTGTATCTATTCCCCAAAGGAAACCAGTTATCGCACTTCCAAAAAAACCTCCGATATATGTAAAAGCATTAACAATACCATTTAAAGACCCTCTATATTCAGGTTTTACTATATGATTTGTCGCAGTAGGAATTAAATTAGTTAATATGAAATAAGCTGCAAAAGCTAATGCACTACCTATTATTAAAAATACTAATGAATTTGATGCAAATATTAAAATAATTCCTGAAAAAACAAAAAATAAACTAGCAATTATAGCTACTTGCTTAGAATATGATCTTTTAACAAATACAACTGATATTTTCATTGAAGCTATACCAATTAACATAGCCGGTGTATAAACCATCCAAAGATTTACTTCTCCAACTAAATGCGTAGCATATTCAGGGATTATTATAAATGTAGACATATATACAAAAAGAGCTATAAATCCAACAAAACAAAAACCAACAAATTTCCAATTCTTTAATAACGAGATTGTATATTTAGAAGTTTCTTTAGATTTTATTGCCTGTTCTTCTTTTGATAATTTTATTTCATTTTTATTTCTATCGTCTTTAAGAAAAAATAAAATAAGAAAAAATACTACAATAACTAAAATAGTTGCAATAGCATAAAGTTCTTGAACATTCCATATTAAAATAAGAAGAGGGCCTCCTCCTAAAGCAACTACTATAAAAAAGGATATTATAAGAGAACAAAGCCCCATAGCATCCGCTCTTTTTTCATCTTCAATTTCTTTAGCAATCCATGCAAAGACTCCAGCAGTTATAGCACCAGTACCTTGTAAAAATCTAGACAGAATGTATATGTAAGCATTTTGGGAAAATGTCGATAATCCTAAACCACATATAAGAAGAGCTAATCCGAATAATACAATGCGCTTGTTACCAAATCTATCACAAAATCTTCCAAAAGGTATTTGGAAAAATGATTGTGTTAAACTGAATCCTCCTAAAGCTATACCACTTAAAGCTAATGTACCATATTTAAGTTCTAAAGTGTAATTAGAAATAAATGGAGCGACTAAACTCATACCAAGATTTCTTATTCCTAGTGCTAATCCTAAAATTATAATAAATTTGAGCTGATTATTAGATAATTTTTTTTTCATCTTTTCCTCCTATGTATTATTTTTTATAAATTAATTTTTAATAAGACAAATAAGTACATAAGTCATAATAAACTTTTATTTTTATTATGTCAATAAAGCGATATAGTCATAATAAAAATAAAATTGTTTAAAAAATTAACAAAAATTTAATATTTTTTATTATTATAAATATTATTGTAAATATTATATAAAAAGAGGTATAATAAGCAATAATTAATAATCTCACACAAACATAACAGAAAGGAGAAATGTTTTGAGTGAAAAAAATAGTTCAAAGGGATTAATAATATTAGCATTTACTAATATTTGCTCAAAAATTTTATCCCTTGTATATATACCACTTTTAATCATGAGTATAGGGAAATTTGGATATGGTGTTTATTATGCATCTTATAACGTCTATACTTTTGTATATATGGTTACAATCTCAGGGGTATCAACTGCTATACCTAAACTTATTTCTCAATATAATGAAACAGGGCATGAAAAAGATGCCATGGCGAGTTTTAAGTTAGGGTTATTAGTTCTCTTATCAATGGGAACTATTATGATGCTTATATTATTTGCATTTACAAAACCAATAACAAATTTTATAGGTTATTCAGATGCATATTTTGCAATTTTAACACTTTGTCCAAGTATACTACTTACAGCTATTGGAAGCGCTTATAGAGGATATTTTCAAGGAAGACACAATTTAACTCCAATTGGAATATCTCAATTTATAGAACAAATTTTAAATATAGTTTTTAGTATATTGTTTTCTTTTATACTTAAAAGATATGGCGTGGCTCTAGGAGTTGCTGGAGGAGCTGTAGGTACCGCTGTTGGAGCAGGGGGGTCTCTTGTATATTTATTATATAAATACAAAAAAGATAAAACCATTAAGAGAATTTCTAAACAAAGAATGCATACAAATCGTTATATATTAAATTATATAATTAGATATTCTATTCCTCTTTTATTATCAGCTGTATTTATTTATGCAGGAAGCAATTTAATAGATGTAGCCAATATAAATAATGGACTAGCGAAAGCTGGTTTTGATGAATATGTAAGAGGAGTTAAATATGGAGATTATGGTAACTATACACAAATAATTAATGTTCCTATGATACTTATAAGTTCTTTAGCAGTTTCAGTACTTCCTATTATATCTGGAGCGAATGTATTAAATGATAAAACAAAACTTAAAGTATCTATTGAAAAGCTTATAAAAACAGGATTTTTAATAGGCATTCCTTCAGCTATCGGATTATCTGTACTTAGTAAATCAGTATTTACAATGATATTTGGAGCTAGTAATTTAGGTGGAGCTTCAATTATGAAGTTTGGTGCATATGTATTTATTTTTTCATCTATTTATCAATTAAGTTACACGATGTTAAATAGTTTAGGAAAAGTTAAAGAAGGAGCTATTATATCATTTATTGGAGTAGTGATAAAAATTATTTGTAACTTTATACTAATACCAATCGCAAGTATAAATATATTTGGTGTTATAATAGGACTTTTAATATCTAATATAATAACTATGATTCTTAATATAAAGGTAATAGAAAAACACATAGGTGTTTTTGGAGTGCTTAAAGATAGTTGGCAAAAACCAGCTTTAAGTGGAATTGTTATGGGGATTATAATATTTATTTTAAATAAAGCTTTATATGCATTATTTGTAGTAGTTGTTCCTAGTTATATAGCTAATGTATTTAGTCTTCTAATAACAATTTATACTGGGGTATTAGTTTATATAAATATGATGCTAAGCATAAAAGGGATAGATGAAACCATTATGGACATGGTTCCTAGAAAATTTAAAAAAGTTTTACTACTAAAAAATATTTAAATAAAAAAGGGGCTAAAACTTTTAGCTCCTTTTTTAAATATATATACTAATAGGTATTACAAATAAAGTGTTCTCATCATAATTAATTTTAGGTGGATTAGGAATTGATATACCGTTATCTCTCAATATATTTAAATATGGCTCGAGATTATTCAAAAAACCTTCATAATAATCATGATGTCCAGTTTTTCTAAGTAAACTTAAATTTTCATTTTTCGAACAATGCTTAAGAACTTTTCCAAATATAGTAAGACAACAATTAGACTTGTCAAATATGTGAGCCTTACTTTCTAAAAAATTATCATCAATAACAGTTAAAATGACAACTTTATCACCACAATTCACCACAATATCACCAGTATGTTGTTTTTCTAAAGTTGCTTTAAAGTGAATTAAAACTTTTAAAAGTGCATTGAATGTCCAAATTCCTGGATTATTATTAGCTATTAAATTATCCAATAGATTTACATTTTCTGAAGTATTAAAAGAATCTATAATAGTTATTAAATAGTCTAAATAACAAACTAATGATACACATGTTATTTCACCTTTAATCTCAATATAATCACCAGAATTAAATGATACGTTCATTATGTTATCTTTAGTAATATTGTTTTTTATAATATTATAATAATTCATATATTCATACAATTCTCGGTGAAGAGAGAAATACGTATATATGGTTTCATTACTCTCTTGAAATCTTACATTTCTACGACCTTCTAAACTTTCATTTCGAAAATCTTCATCACAACAATAATTTATATTATTTTTACTTTTTATATGTGAATCATTACTTCTTGGGGTTATCGATTGTTTATTTACTTGTTTACTTTTACTATACTCATTATGATCATGAGTTTTTAATCCATCATCTATTTTTCCTGAAATATAATTATCTATAGTTTTAGTTATTGTTCTTTTTTGAATATATCCATTTAAAAATACAGAAGACAAGCCATTTATGAGTATGGAATCTAAATATATAAAGATATTTGTATAAGATGTAGTAGAATCATTTGAAAAAAAATTATCCAAAGGAATCCTCCTTAACTTAAACATAGTTATATAATATGTTTAAGTTGTTCCTTCAGATAATATTCTTAAATTTAAACTAATTATTTTTTAAACATATTATTAATAACTTTTTTAAAAAAACTTTTTTTATTAAGCTCTTGTTTTTCAATTAATCTTTCTTTTAAATTAATAAGCTTAGTATCAACTTCTCTGCAATGTTTTTCTAAAAGTTTTTCCTCCTCTAATTTTAATTGTTGTTCTTTAGTTAATTTTTTTTCTTCTTTTTCCTCGGTTTCAAAAATAGTTTTACCCTTAAAATCAATAGGTGCCACATAAATGTTTGTTTTATCATCATTTTTTATATTTTTCTTTTTCGTATTTTTTACGTCCTTTTTTTCTTGATTATTAGATGATATTGTCGTAACTTTTTTAGTAGAATCCCGAATAAAATTTTCTAAATTAACATCTTCTAAACTTTTATTTTCATATGATTTAGTGCTACTAGATGTAACTGCAACTTCTTCTAAAGAAATCCCCATTTCATCCGTAGTTACACTTAAAGTAGTTATTGTTTTATTAAAAACTTCTTCAATATATTTAATTCCTTCATTAGAAATAAAGGTTTTTCCATCAATTTTTATCATAGGTTTTATGATGTTCCTATTTTTTTTTAAAACTTTATATACTTGTGATTTAGATATTTTTAAAGCAGTAGAAACATCTTCTACTGATAACATTTCATTTTTTACAGTATTCATTTTAAATTGAGCCCTCCTAAAGCGTATAAAATAAACCAACATATTATATATTCTTACAAAAAATGTATATTCCTTCTAAATAATAAATATTTTGTAAAAAAACATTATTAAATATAATTTAAAACATATATAATTATATTTTAAATTATTATACATATTTTATATTAAAAGTATTTTTTAAAAAAATAAAGTTAATAAGTAAACAATATAATTAAAATTTTTTTAAAAATTCATGTATTTTTTTTAAACATTAAGTGGAATTAAAATAATCTTAAAAAAAAACAAAAAAATGTCTAAAAAGGTAATGCGAAATTTGTTGACTAATGGCAAAAACTATAATAATATAAAGTCATCAGATAAATATACTAACGAAGTTAAATTATCAATTAATTAACATAAAAGGGGGAATAAAGCATTGACAAAAACTAAAAAATTGGGGCTAATATCATTAATACTTATGATATTTACATCAGTATTTGGATTTACTAATATACCTAGAGCCTTTTATCTTATGGGATACGGAGCTATACCATGGTATATATTCTCAGCAGTATTGTTTTTTATACCATATGCTTTTATGATGGCAGAGTATGGTGCTGCTTTTAAAGATGAAAAAGGTGGTATTTATTCTTGGATGTCAAAATCTGTTGGACCTAAGTTTGCATTTATAGGAACATTTATGTGGTATACTTCATATATCATTTGGATGGTTAGCGTATCATCATCAATATGGGTTCCATTTTCAAACTTATTGTTTGGTAGCGATACCACTTCAAGTTGGACAATATTTGGATTAACTGGATCAAAATTACTTGGAGTTTTAGGTATACTATTAATAATAGTAATAACTGCAGTATCATCTAGAGGTTTGAAAAACATATCAAAAATTGCATCAATTGGTGGTATATTTGTTATGTGTGCTAATGTAGTTTTATTACTTGGTGGAATAATTGTACTTTTCGGAAATGGATTCCATCCAGCACAAGAATTAACTTTATCAGCACTTACAACATCTCCTAATGCCTCATATCAATCACCACTTGGTATGCTTGGATTCGTAGTATTTGCAATTTTTGCTTATGGAGGTTTAGAAGCTGTTGGTGGACTTGTTGATCAAACAGAAAATGCATCAGTAGTATTTCCTAAAGCTATTAAAATAGCTGCAATTGTTATTGCAGTTGGATATTCTTTAGCAATATTATTTGTAGGATTTTTCACAAACTGGAATGCAGTATTAACAAATCCAGGTGTAAACATGGCAAATGTTGCTTATGTTATATTAAATAATTTAGGTGTGCAAATTGGTTCAGTATTTGGAATGAGTGCTTCTGCTTCAGCACTTTTAGGTTCATTATTTGCAAGATTTATAGGACTTTCAATGCTTCTTGCTTTAACAGGTGGTTTCTTTACTTTAATTTATTCACCTATAAAACAACTTATTGAAGGTACTCCAAAAGAAATATGGCCTAAAAAATTAACTAAGCTTAATAAAGATGGAATGCCTGTTATAGCTATGTGGGTACAATGTGCAATAGTTATAATAATAATAGCTTCTTCAGCATTTGCAGGTTCAGACGGAAGTAGTTTTTTAAATGATTTAATTCTTATGGGAAATGTATCAATGACAATTCCATATATGTTCTTAGCAATAGCATTTATATTCTTTAAAAAGAATACATCAATTGAAAAACCATTTGAAATGTATAAGTCTAAGAAAGTTGGTACTATATGGGCTATAATAGTTACATGTGTTGTAGGATTTGCTAATGTATTTACAATAATACAACCAGCAATTGAAAGTAATAATTATCGTTCAACTTTCATACAACTTGCAGGTCCTGTAATATTCTCAATAATCGCAATAATTCTTTATATGATATATGAAAAAAGATATTTAAAGAATAAAGATATTTTATAAAAATAAAAGCATTAGGGAAAACTCCCTAATGCTTTTATTTTTTTATTTTACAAAGGCGTTATATATTGCATTTGTAGCTTTTTCAAAGTCACTATTATCTATACCTATAAGTATATTCATTTCACTTGAACCTTGGTCTATCATTTTTATGTTTATATTAGCCTCATAAACAGCATTAAATATTTTAGCTGCTATTCCAGGGGTTTTAGCCATGCCGCGACCAACAGTTGCAATAACTGACATATTAGGATTTACTTCTATTGAGTCAGGATTGCATTGCATTTTAATTTCATCTACTATTTCATTTAATTTATTATTAAGTTTACTACTATCTATAACAAGACATACAGTATCTATACCAGCTGGCATATTTTCGAATGAAACACCTTTGTTTTCAAGGATAGATAGAACTTTTCTACAAAAACCAAGTTCTGAATTCATAAGAGCCTTGTAAATTGATATAACAGTAAAATCTTTTCTACCAGCTATTCCTGTTACATTTAATGCTTTGGAATCTTTAGATAATTCATCTACGATAAGAGTTCCAGGGTCATTAGGTCTATTTGTATTTTTTATTCTAATTGGTATGTTTTTTTCTCTTACAGGGAAAATTGCCTCTTCATGAAGAACAGATGCGCCCATATATGAAAGTTCTCTAAGCTCTTTATAAGAAATTGTTTCAATAGTTTTAGGAGCTTTAACAATTCTAGGGTCTGCCATTAAAAAACCTGAAACATCAGTCCAGTTTTCATAAAGATTAGCATTTATTCCTGAAGATATTATAGAACCTGTAATATCAGAACCTCCACGCGAAAATGTAATTATGTCGCCTTCTTCATTTGCTCCATAAAATCCTGGAATAACCACATTTTCTCTGTTAGATAATAATTTATTTATCTTCTCACGAGTCTTAGCTCTATTATAACTTCTGTCTTCATCAAAAACTATAATGTCAGCGGCATCAACAAAATCAAATCCAATGTATTTAGAAAGAATTAGCCCATTTAAATATTCTCCTCTGCTTGCAATATAGTCTGCAGATGCGCCAGATTCTATTTTTTCTTTGATAGTTTTTAAATATGGTTTTAGATTAATATCTATTTGTAATTCATCTATTATATTTAAATATCTTTCCTCAATAAGTTTAAAGATATCATCAAAAGGAACACCACTTTTTATATGAGCATAACAAAGATATAAAACATCTGTTATTTTATAATCTTTGCTATTTCGTTTCCCTGGTGCTGAAGGAACAACAAATTTTCTATTTGGATTTGCAAGAATTATATCTTTAACCTTTTTGAATTGTTGAGCAGATGCTAAAGAGCTTCCACCAAATTTTGTTACAATAATTTCATTCATATTTTTAGCCCCCAATAATATTTTATATATTTAAAAATTATATATATAAATCATACCAATAACTTACTGTAAATTCAATTAATTAAGGTTAATTTATTAATAAATAATCTTAATAAATATAACTTAATTTAAATTATGCTAGTTTTTGAATTAAATTTATTATATATTATTAATGTAATATAATTATTTAAGACATAAAAAGAAGGCAGGTTTATAAAATGAGTAATTTTTGGTGTGAAATAGATTTAAATGCTATAGAACATAATATAAATATAATAAAAAAATTAATTGGAGATAAAAAATTAATAGGTGTAATTAAAGGTGATGCATATGGACTTGGAATAAATACCATTTCTAAATATCTTGAAGATAAAGTTGATATTTTAGCAGTCGGAAATATAGAAGAAAGTAGACAGATAGATGTAAAAACTGATATATTACTTCTTTCACCTCTTTGTACAATAGAAGATTTTAAAGATGATAGAGAGAATCTTATATTTAGTATAGATAATGAGGAAATTATAAAGGAACTACCTCAAAATACTAAGAAAAGAGTACACATTTATGTAGATACTGGTATGAATAGAATGGGAATAAAAATAAATAGATTGGATAGTGTTATACAAGAGTTAAAATCAAATCATCCTAATATAGAAATTGAAGGATTATACACTCATTTACATAAATGTAAAGATGTTAGATATACAGTATCACAAGTTGGAAGATTTAAAAAGGTAGCTGAAAAATACAAAGAAGAAATACCGTTTATTCATTGTTTAGCATCAAGTGGAATTCTAGATAATGATATTAGGAAGGCAGCAGATTTTACAACTGCAGCTAGAGGAGGTAATATAATATATGGATATGCGGGATATAATAGAGGAATAAAAAAGACATTTACTTATTACGCAGTTCCAGTTAATGTATGCAAGGTAGCAAAAGGAGAACAAGTAGGATATGGCGGATTATTTACTGCTAAATATGATATGACAGTTGGGGTTTTAGCTTGTGGAAATGTACATGGAATGGGAATAACAAGAGAAACTAAGAACAACCCTATATATGATATATTTAAAATATTATATAGAAGCATAAAGAAAAGATATGTAATATTTAATGGTGGAAGACCTGTTGAGATATTAGGAAAACCTAATATGAACGTAACTCTTATAAATATGACTGGTTTAGATAAATATGCTAAACTAAAAATAGATTTATCTCCTGTAATATCCGAAAGTAGTGTAGAGAAAGTTTATATAGAGTAAAATAAGACAAGCAGTTTTTATTTGCAATAGATAATAAAGAAATATATAATAATGCATAGAGTCTAAAGTTGGATTGGAAAGGGAAGTAATAAAAAATGAATACTATAGCTGTAATAAAAGGAATACTTACATTAGGTCTTGTAATATTTATATGCTATATGATAATTAAAGCTAAAAAAGGTGTTAAAAGATATAAAAATACCAATAATAAAAAAATGACCAAAACTGTTTCAAAAAGTTCTAAAGGTAAATCTACATCTAAGAGAGCAAATATATCTAGAAAATCTAAATCAAGCAATAGAAATTCAAGATATGTTAAAACAAATACTTCATCAAGCCATAGATAAAAATTAAATACTAATAATCCCCCCTAATATAGGGGGGATTATTAGTATTTAAGCATTTTTATTAGCATATCAATAACAGCTTTATTTTTTTCAAGCGCATCAATATAGTTTGCTACATGAAGTTTATAATATTGCATTCCTTCATCTGTAATTGAATATATCTTTTTTGTTCTTTTATTTACAAAATCATCTCCAATCCATTTACTTTTTACATAACCTTTTTCTTCAAGATTATAAAATGTATCATATATTGTACTAGATGATACTGGAAATGGAAGAGGGGACGTAGAAAACTTATTTCTAAATTCCTCTAAAACTTTATTTCCGAATATTTCTTTACCTTTAGAAAGTTCTTTTAATATATAAAAAGTATATAATTGTTTGGTATTTACGGTATTCCTAGGTGCAACTAATCTTGTTCTACCTTTTTCATTATCAACCTTCATAAAATCACCTCTTATAATAAATTATATTATAATATAATTTATCAGTAAATAAATGGTTTTAATTTATTAACAAAAATCATCTATGTTACATATAATAAATTATGCCTAAGAAGTGAGGTGAGTTTTATGTGTAATTGTGGATGTAATTGCGGAAATAACTGTGGAAGAACAGGATGTAATAATTCAGGATGGAATAATAGTTGCGGATTTTATGGTTGCAACAACAGTTGTAGCAATAATTGTGGATTTGGATACAACGGAGGATATGGTTGTGGAAATAATTGCTGGATATTAATTTGGTTACTTTTCTTATGTGGAGGATTTTGGTGTTAAATATAAATACTAAATATTAGGATCAAAAAAAGAAGACTAATACGTAACGTGTTAGTCTTCTTTTTTTATTAATAAGAAAATATCATAAATTTTATGCTTATTCATACAACACCATCATAGAATGTGATTTCATAGCAGGAATATTTCCATTTTCAACACTTTTTATAATATCTACTCCAGAAGAAGAGCTATCTACAACCATATTCCACTTTCCGCTGTAAGATAGGGGAACAAATGAATTTATATCATAGTTATCAATAGTTGTGGAATTATAAATTATAAGTATATTACTCCACGAATCATTATTGGCATGGTTTCTTATATGGGATATTATAACTCCACTTTTATCATTATTTTGAGGGAAATACACATGTTGATTTCCACGTATATCTAAAGCATTTCTCATTCTAAATGCAGGATGTTCTTTTCTAAGCTTTATTAAACCTTTATAATAATTAAAGACATCCATAAATTTTATTTTATCAACCCATTTAATAGAATTTATTTCATCAGAGCTTTTATAACTATTGTGATCACCTTGTTTTGTGCGAAGCATTTCAAACCCTTCATGTAAAAATGGAATTCCTTGAGAAGTTAATATTATACTAATTGCTAGCATACATTGTCTTACGTTATAATTATCTATAGGTTTTTTAGAAATATTTTTTCTAAATTCGCCAATTTTCAAAGATGAATTTAATGATTTTTCTATTTGATCCCATAATGTATAATTATCGTGAGCTTCAACATAGTTTATACTTTCTTTAGGATTAGTTGTAAGACCATTTATTGAACCTTTAATTCCCTCAACTACATTCCAAGCTTTATTCATATTATGTTGATCTCCATTTACAAATCCCCAAGAAGGACTGTTGTTTCCACGTATAGCATCCCTAAATGTATCATTAAAAATAGAAAAATTATTTCCTCTTTGACATCCCTTATAAGTTCCTGTAACTAATGGTGACCATTCTGCTTTCCAAGGCTCTCCGTATATAATGATACTGTTATCTATTTCATGAACTTTTTTGGTAATTTCTTTCATAGTAGTTAAATCAATAAGTTCCATAAGGTCAAAGCGTAAACCATCAATATGATAGTTTTTTATCCAATGTAAATTAGAATCCACTATTAGTTTTCTAACCATAGGTCTTTCGGTAGCTAACTCATTTCCACACCCTGAGCCATTTGTAAATTTTCCAATAGAATTTGTTCTAAAATAATAACCAGGTACTATTTTATTTAAATTTTCTTTAGCATAGACGTGATTATAAACCATATCCATAATAATTCTTATATTATTTTTATGAAATTTAGAAACCATACTTCTAAATTCTTTTATTCTTGCAGTAGGGTTAAAAGCATTAGTAGAATAACTGCCTTCAGGGATGTTAAAATTTTTAGGATCATATCCCCAATTTCTACATTTATCATTTTTAGATTCATCGACAGTTGCAAAATCAAAAACTGGCATTAAATGAACATGGGTTATTCCTAGTTCTTTTAAATGATCTATGCCGGTTTTAGCTCGCATCCCATTATAGCTTACAGTAGTATTTTCTTCCACTGCGCCTAAAAATTTTCCTCGTATATTTTCACTAACACCCGATGAACTATCTATTGTGAAATCACGAATATGCAATTCATACAAAATAGAATCTTCTATATATGATATGTTGTTAGGTCTTTTATCTAAAACCCATTCTTTTGGTATAAGTCTTGAATCATTTATATCTATTAAAAATCCTTTATCTCCATTAATTCCAGAAGCTATGGCATAAGGATCCATTGCATAATTAAATTTAGTAGTCATTAAATTATTATCATCTAAATCTTTAAAGTATAGTTTATATAAATAATATTTATATCTATTTTTAGTTTTTTCTATGCTTATACTATGAATACCCGTATACTCATCTAATAGCATATCATATACAAAATTAGGTTTATCTTGTTTTTGAAAACAATCTCTATATACTGCTACTTGAACCTTATATGCAGTAGGAGCCCAAATCTTTAAACTTATACTATCTTTTAAAAATTTTACTCCTAGGTCATTTCCGTCATAATTAAATTTATCAAGATATTCTCTCATAAAAACTTTAATTTTATTTATAGAATTTTTTTTACGAACCTCTAATAAATCGCTTGGTTTTATATTTTTAGGTAACTTTTTTATTAAAATTTCTCTATTATTATCTAGAGAAATTTTTAAAACATTTTTCTCTATTTTACCATTAACAAATAAATCATAATCATCAGCACAATGTATATTTTCATCTAAGTATAATTTAATGCAGTCATCACTATCCATTATTGCAGAATATATTTTATTATTACTGTTAACAAAATCATTTATTAAACTTCTATACATATATTATCTCCATAAAACAAATACTTTTTTAATTTATATTAAAGAATGTAGTTAACATAATATATTAAAAATATAAACAGTCATAAAATTTAATAATTATTCGATATAAATTAATTAATAATTTATATGATAAAAATAAAATAATATTCCTTGAAATTATAACCACCTATAAAATAGGTGGTTTCTTAATATAAAAAAATATTTATTGTGGCTGAGACAAAGAAATAACTCCAATATATGCATTATCTAAATCGTGATCACTTACCTTACATTTTATTCCTGAAAATGTTTTACTAGCTTTTGAACCAAATTCTATATCATATTTTGGAGGAGTAAATGCTATCCCATCTTCTATTTTAAGTACTATTTTATATACATTAGAATCTAAATTATTAAAGTCAAAAAAACCATCAATGCTTAAAAATTTTTTAGTAGTGGTCTGTTTAATTAATTTATCCTCTTCATCTAAAAGTGAAATTTTTATTCCATTTATACCAATGCTTCCTTTATCATAAGTACTTGATTGAGATTTATCTAAAAATACTACACCTTTTACGCTAAATGTTTTCTTTAATTTTATAGGTATATCTATGTTATTTTGGTTATTTATTTTTTTAGATATTAAAAGTTGTTTATTTATAAAGTTTTTATCATTTTCTTCTAATAACTCATAATTATTGGGTAAATATAATTTTAAAATATAGTCATCTACATCTAAATTTTTAAATTCATAAAAACCTTGATTATCTGGTTTTACTTTATCTATTGGAGCATTAAGATTTTTATAGTTATACAATTCAATTTCTAAACCATCTACAGGTATATAATTGTCTTTTTCATAATCTTTATTGTTTATATTAACTAATACATTTCCAGATATAATTCCTAAAGTATCTTCTTCATTTTCTATTTTAGTGGTATTATCATTTTCATCTTCTAAAATAACGTCAATTATTTCTACCTGTTCATCTGAAGTACAACTTAATTCATTAAAAATCATAGATCCTCCTAAAAATAAAGCTTTAATTACATATCTAAAACTCTATTTGTTATAAATAATATATATTATTATATAAGTTTATTAATATATTGTTACTCGATTAATTAAAAATTAATAATTTACATGTATTAAATGGAACACTATATTACTATTACTCCATCCCAAATCATATGGAACTAATAACCTATCTGCATTATGGCATGTAACTAAAGGATAACCCTTAGAGTCTAATCCAGTAACAGTTGATATATGAGTTATTTTTCCCTTGTCTTCATAAGCAACAAAATCTCCAGGTCTAAGTTTAAATGCCTCTTTATAAATATTCTCATATTTTCCTTTGCAAATATAATTTCCTCTTCCGCTATTTACCATATAATTTTTAAAAGCTTGAGCGTTTACCCATGCTTTTGTTCCACTGCCTGCTGAATAATTCCAAATGCTATTTTTCTTAAATCCACCTTCATGTAATATTTGCGAAGCAAAATTTGCACAATCTCCCCCTTGTGAATTAAAGTCTTTATAATTAGAATTATATTTAAAATCACTTCCATTTAATGAAACCCCACAATAGGAATGAGCATAATCCATTGCTTTTTCTAATCTCTCATTTAATATAAAATTAGGATATTTTTGAGCTAAAATAAATTCTTGTATATTATCTGCTTTAATCTTTTTTAAATCTAATGAATCAACTAATGGATCAGCATACCATTCTTTTAATATTGTTAAATTATCATTTTCTATTTTTAAATCTAAATAGTGAACAGATGCTAAACCAAAAGTATTTTCTGTTGAATCATTTAGATAATTATATGTAACATCAGTAGATATAGAACATATTATACTATACACATTATTTGCCTTACTCTTAACATTATTTATTTTTATATTTGACTTAATATTATTAAAATTTATTCCTTGTTTACTAGACCAATTATCTAAATAATTTATCTTTTGTACCTCAGTTTCATAGGCCCATCTAGAAATTTTATTATCTAAATTATAAAAACATCCTAATCCTTCTAAATCTTTAGACAAAATACAATTATTTTTATTAGTAAAGAATTCCTCTAAAACAAATGAAATTTCTTCATCATTATTTATAGTAGCTAAAACATATCTGTTATAACTTATAAAAATAAACATAGTAATAATACAAAATACAATTAATAGGTTAATTTTATTGCTCTTTAGTTTTTTCATTAATCATTCCTCATTTAATCTTTTATTTATATACTTAAAATTTTTATATGGTTATTAAATCATTTTTAAATATATTTGCTGTAAATGTTATATTCATTAATAAATTGCATTCATCATATCCATAATCATTACCATTTTTTATTAATTTTTTCTTGATTTCTTGTTTAGAATTTGATATTTCTATGCTTAGTTTATTATAATCAGTTTTTTCATTTAATTCATGATGAACTTTATCTATATGTTTAATTGATGAAAATGGAGTATTTATTATATAACTATAGAATTTATTATTAGTCATTTCTACACAATCAATACATGTTTTTAAATATCCTTCTATAAAGATAGTTAATTTGTTATTTGAGCTCATTATAACTATTTTCTCTTTTATTATTATTTTATTAGTTATATTGTCTATAAATTTTATTGGATTTGAGAAATATATTTGACCTTTAAAACTTTCTAATATATTTAAAGTTAATATAAGAACAGGGGCTTTTATTATTTTTTTATTGTTTTCATTTTTTTCTCTGTTAACAATATCATCAGTAGCTATTACATAATTGCTTTTTGTATTTTGTTTTAAAGTTGAAATCAATAGATTAGAAGCTTTTTTAACACTCTTTTTCTTAAACTGTTCTTTGTATAATGCCATTGCCTTTTCTAGAGAACTATTTATTCTTGATTTATGGTTATTTTTAATTTTTTGAATATATATTTTTTTATTATAAGTATCTTTTATCTTTTTTATATGTTCATCTTTATCTTTTTTATAAATTCTATTTATTTTATAAAATTTATTAGAATATAATTTTTGTTGATTTAATAATTTTAAAGATAACAAAGTCAACATTAATCTATCTTCATAACCGCTATCTTTGTACAAAATAAGTATTATTATAAATAATTTATTTAAATAATCCATATAGCTCCTAATTTAATAATTGCTATATTAATTAATATTAAAAAATAATATTCTTATATCCTATATAGCCTTTATTTGTTTATAAAATATTTTTACACTAGAATAATTTACTTTAAAGTATACAATATGATTATTAAATGTTATAATATTCATAAATTGTATTTATTTAGGAGAAAAAATATGAATTCGAGCAAAAATATTAATAAAAAAAGAATAAAAAATATTATAATATTTTTTATTACTTTATTATTTATTTTAGTTTTGAGAATAAGCTACATAACTATTATAAATGGAAAAGAATATGCAAGTATGGCTTTGGAACAATGGACAAGCGAAAAAAGTATTGATGAGAATCGAGGAAATATATTAGATAGAAACGGGGAAATTCTTGTTCTAAATACTAATTTGTATAAAATAGATTTAAATTTAGATTTAATAAAAGAATATTCAAAAAATAATAATACATCGCTAGAAAATATAGCAAAATCAATATCTGAAATATTAGACTTAACACAAGAGTCTGTACTAAATAAGTTAAATAATTCAAATAATAATTTAATTGTACTATCAAAAAATGCTGAAAAAGAGCAAGCAACTAAAATAAAAGATTTAGGTATAGATGGAATTACTGTAACGACAAATACAAAAAGATATTATCCTAACAATAATTTTGCTTCTCATTTATTAGGCAACATAAATTCTGATGGAAATGGTATTAACGGTATAGAATCATATTATGAAAAAGTATTAACAGGTGTTCCTGGGATATCAATACAGGAAACTAATGCTTATGGAGGGCAATTAGCTTATTCGGAATCACAACATACAGAGGCTGTAAATGGAAAAGATGTTACTTTAACTATTGATGAAAAAATTCAATTTTTTGCGGAAGAGGTAGCTAAAAAAGCTTATAAAGAACAAAATCCTGATTCTGTAACAATAGTTGTTATGAATCCCAATAACGGAGAAGTATTAGCTATGGTAAATAAACCTGATTTTAATCCTAACGATTCATTTAATAATTATTCTAATTTTGCAGGAGAAACAGATAATGATAAATTGCAAAATATGTGGAAAAATAGTGCTATTGCAAAGACTATCGAACCTGGATCTATATTTAAGGTTATAACTTCAGCTATTGCATTAGAAGAAAATATTGCGGGAAATAATGAAAAATATTATTGCTCAGGCTCATTAACAATTGACAATACTACCATAAAATGTTGGAAAGGTCCTGAACAAGGTGGACATGGATTAATAACGCTTGATGAGGCATTAGAAAGCTCTTGTAACGTTGTTTTTATGGAGATAGCATCTAAATTAGGAAAAAATACTTTTAATGAATATATCGAAAAATTTGGATTAAATGAATTATCGGGTATAGATTTACCTGGAGAAATAAAAGGAATAACAAAATCAACAGAGGATATGACTCAAGTTGATTTAGCCACAATATCTTTTGGACAAACTAACACTTTAAATATTATGCAATATATGAAAGCATTAAATTCAATAGCTAATGGTGGTAAATTAATACAACCTCATGTAATGAAAGATATATCTTATATAAATTCAAAGGGTGAGAAAATTACACTTGAATCTTTTGAAGCTACAAGTAGTGATGCGCCTGTGAGTGAAAATACTATCAATAAATTAAAAACTATGTTAGAAAATACGGTTAAAGTTGGCTCTAGTAATAGTGCATATATAAAGGGGTATTCTATATCCGGAAAAACCGGTACAGCAGAAAAAATTAATAAAAATACTGGAACATATGATGAAGAATCAGGATATGTTTCATCTTTTGCTGGTTTTGCACCTTCAAACAATCCAGATATATCTCTTATAATTGTAATAGATCACCCTAAAAGTGGTGAATATTTTGGTGGAATTGTTGCAGCACCTTATGCAAATATTCTGTTTGACAATATATTAAATTATATAAATAGTAATTAATAACAAAAAATCAATGTGGTATCTTGCTTACATTGATTTTTTGTTATTAATATAATGTATAATGTTATGAAAATTTTGTTTCTAAATCATGCAAAAAGTATTGAAAAATAAAATCTTTTTAATTAAAATATATATGAATTTAAATGTGGAGTGATGTATTTTGGAGGAAAGGTTGCAAAAATATATGGCAAGATGTGGAATTGCCTCTAGAAGAAAGTGTGAAAGCATTATAACTGATGGAAAAGTATCTGTAAATGGAAAAATAGTTTATACTTTAGGGAGTAAAATAGACCCAAATAAAGACAAAGTAACGGTTAATGGCAAGGTTATAAAGCCAGAAGATACTAAAAAATATATAATGCTTAACAAACCTGAAGGATATGTAACAACTAATAGTGACGAAAAGGGAAGAAAAACTGTCTTGGATTTAATTGATGTTAATGAAAGAATATATCCGATAGGAAGGCTTGATTACGATAGCTCTGGACTTTTACTTTTAACTAATGACGGTGATATCTATAATAAAATAATTCATCCTAGAGTAAAACTTAATAAAAAATATATAGTTAAGGTAAAAGGAATATTTACAACAGATGAAATTAAACACTTTGAATCTGGTGTAGATATTGGTGGATACATAACTGCAGACGCTAAAATAAATACAATAAGAAAGTTTAAGGATTCGTCTGAAGTTTGTGTTATAATTCATGAGGGGAAAAATAGACAGATAAGAAAAATGTGTTCAAAGCTTGGGCATGACGTAATAGCTTTAAAGAGAGTAGCAATTGGTAATTTAAAGCTTGGAAATCTAGAAAAAGGAAAATGGAGAGAATTAAGTTTAGAAGAACTTAACTATATAAATTCTCTTTAAGTGTATATATGTTTAAATATGTAGGAGATATTTCAACAATTTATCAGAATATAATAAATGACTTTATAGAAAAAAAGTTAATTGCAATAGATGCAACCTTAGGTAATGGTTATGATACTGATTTTTTATCAAAAATTTTTAACAAGGTTTATGCCTTTGATGTTCAAAAGGAAGCTATTTTAAATTATAAAGAGAAAAATATTGAGAATGTTTCTTTAATATTAGATTCTCATGAAAATTTTGATAAGTATATAAAAGAAAACGTTGATTGTATAGTATATAATTTAGGATATCTTCCAGGAAGCGACAAATCTATAACAACTACGAAAGAATCTACATTAAAAAGTTTAGAAAGTGGACTAAATCTTTTAAAAGAAAATGGTCTTATGATTATAGCACTTTATAGTGGACATGAAGAGGGGAAAAAAGAAAAAAAAGCTGTTTTATCTTATTGCGAAAATTTATCAAAGAAAAAGTTTGGAGTAATTTATCAGCAATTTTTAAATAGAACAAATAATCCACCATCTTTGGTGATAATAGAGAAAAAATAAAGGTTTTAAAGTTAAGAAAGGTTTTTTATTATGGAGATAGAACAAACTCAGGATCTTATGAAATTAATTCAAATAAAATTTCCAAGATTAAGTAAAGGACAAAAGCTTATAGCTGATTTTATATTAAAAAATTATGACAAGGCAGCATTTATGACTGCTGCAAAATTAGGAGATAGTGTTGGAGTTAGTGAATCTACTGTTGTTAGATTTGCCATAGAACTTGGATTTAGTGGGTATCCAAAGCTTCAAAAGGCTTTACAAGAACTTATAAAAAATAAATTAACATCAGTTCAGCGTTTAGAACTTTCTAATGACTATGCTTGTGAAGAAAATGTTCTAAGGGGCGTTTTAAAATCAGATATAGAGAATTTAAGAGCTACATTGGAAAAAATAAATCTAGAAAACTTTAATTCTGTTATAGATGAAATATTTAAAGCAAAGACAGTATATATTGTAGGACTTAGAAGTTCATCTGCTATTGCGGAATTTTTAGGATTTTACTTACGACTTATCATCAAAGATGTAAGAGTTGTTGCTCATAATATAAGTAACATATTTGAACAAATGATTAATTGTGATGAAGGGGATTTAGTTATTGGCATAGGATTTCCAAGATATGCGCTAAGAACTATAAATGGACTAGAATTTGCTAAGGAAAGAAAGGCAAAGGTTGTAGCTATAACAGATAGTAATGTATCGCCTCTAGCTACAGTTGCAGATTACGCATTAATAGCACAAAGTAATATGGCTTCATTTGTAGATTCATTAGTTGCTCCACTTAGTGTTATAAATGCTTTAATAGTGGCAGTAGGAGTTAGAGAAAAAGATAAGATAACATCAACTTTTTATGAATTAGAAGAACTTTGGAAAAATTATGATATATACTCCTATAATCAAAATAACATAGAAAGATAACTAATTTATAAAAAACTTTAGAAGGGTATGTATTATAACAGTACCCCTATAATGTTTTAAAGGAGTGATTGTATTTGAAAAAAATAGTAGTAATAGGCGGGGGACCTGCTGGAATGATGGCAGCTATTAGTTCAGCTAAAATGTCACATGATGTAGTGTTGTTAGAAGGAAACGAAAAGCTTGGAAAAAAATTATATATAACAGGTAAGGGAAGATGTAATGTTACAAATGGACGTGATATAAGCGAATTTTTTGATTATATACCTGGAAACCCTCACTTTTTATATAGTGCATTATATACTTATACTAACAATGATGTTATAAACTTTTTTGAAGATTTGGGAGTTAAACTAAAGGTTGAACGTGGAATGAGGGTTTTTCCTCAATCTGATAAGTCATCAGATATAATTTTTGCACTTTCTAAAGCACTTAGAGAAAAAGATGTAGATGTTAAATTAAATTCTAAGGTAATATCATGGCATACAGAAAATAATACTATAAAATATGTAAAACTTGAAGATGGAAGAAAAATCGAGGGAGATCATTTTATATTATGCACAGGCGGAAAGTCTTATCCACTTACTGGATCTACTGGAATTGGTCATGAATTATGCGAAAAGATAGGACATAGTATAATAGAACTTAAGCCATCTTTAGTTCCCATAGAACTTAAGGAGGAATGGGTAAAGGAATTACAAGGATTATCACTTAAAAATGTTGAGTTAACTATTAAAGAAAAAAATGCAAAAAAGCCAGTTTATAAAGAATTTGGAGAAATGATTTTTACTCATTATGGAATTTCAGGGCCGTTAGTTTTAAGCGGTAGCAGATTTATAAAAGATGATAAAGAATTTAATGTTTATATAGATTTAAAACCTGCATTAGATGTAGTAGAATTAGATAAAAGAATTCAAAAAGATTTCCAAAAAAATCTAAATAAAGATTTTAAAAATTCTTTAGATGAATTACTTCCTAAGAAACTTATTCCTATTATAATTAAGCAATCTGGAATTGATGAAAATAAAAAAGTACATTCTATAACAAAAGAGGAAAGAAATCATTTGGTATCGCTTTTAAAAGGGTTGAAATTTAACATTAATGGATTAAGACCATTAAAGGAAGCAATAGTTACATCTGGAGGAATATCAACACGTGAAATAGATCCATCAACTATGAAATCAAGAGTAATAAATAATTTATCTTTTGCAGGAGAAATTATAGATGTTGATGCATTTACTGGCGGATTCAATGTACAGATAGCACTATCTACAGGATTTTTAGCAGGAAAAGAGATTTAAAAAAGGGAGAATTTTAATATGAAAATAGCAATTGCAATAGATGGGCCAGCAGGAGCAGGAAAAAGTACAATAGCAAAAATTATAGCAAATAAATTTAATTTAATGTATATAAATACTGGATTTATGTATAGAGCAGTAACATTAAAAGCTCTTAGAAATAATATAAGTGCTAGCAATATAGATGAGATTTGTACTCTTATTCAAAATACTGATATATATTTTGAAGGAGATGACCTTATTTTAGATGGAGAAAATGTTTCACATTATTTAACTATGCCAAATATAAGTAAGAATGTTTCATCTTTTGCATCAATTAGTGAAATTAGAAAAAAATTAGTGAAAGAAATGCAAAAAATGGCTGAAAAGTATGATGTTATTATGGATGGGCGTGATATTGGAACAGTTGTTTTAAAAAATGCAAAATATAAATTTTTCTTGACAGCAACTGCAGAGGAAAGAGCTACAAGAAGATATGATGAATTATTAAAAAAAGGATTACAAGTTTCTTATGACGAAATATTAGAAGATATTAAAAAGAGAGATTATTTAGATACTAATCGAGATGTAGATCCTTTAAAAAAGGCAAAAGATGCTATTGAAATAGATACTACTGGTCTTGGAATAGAAGATGTAGCAAATAAAATCTCACAATATATTGAAAGAAGGTAATTGACATAGATAATATAGTTATAGCAAAGAATGCTGGGTTTTGCTATGGGGTAAAAAGGGCTGTTGATGAAGCAATAAAAGCTCAAAAAGATGCCAATAAAAGAATCTACACTTTAGGTTCTCTGATTCATAACAACGATGCAGTAAAGTATTTAGAAAAAAATAATATATTTTCTATAGATGAAAAAAATATAGACGCATTAAATGAGGATGACATAATAATAATTAGGTCACATGGCGTTAAAGAAAGTGTTATAAAAAATCTAGAAAATAGGAATTTAAAGATAATCGATTTAACCTGTCCTTATGTAAAGAGCATTCATTCTAAAGTTAAGGATCATTATGAAAAAGGTTATAAAATTATGATAATAGGAGACAAGACGCATCCAGAAGTTATAGGAATTACAGGATGGTGTAATGATGAGGCAATTGTTGTAAACAGAGCAGAAGAATTAGATAAAATCCCATCTAAAATTTGCGTAGTTGCTCAAACTACTGAAAAGAAAAAAACTTGGAATTCAATAATGGAAAAAGTAGTGAAAAACAGCAAACAAATAGTTGCTTTTAATACTATCTGTTCTGCTACTGATATAAGACAAAAAAGTGCTTTTGAAATTTCAATGAACTGTGATGTAGTTATTGTAGTTGGTGGAAAAAATAGTTCTAATACAACAAAGCTTTATGAGATATGCAAAGCTAACTGCGAAAATTCATTTCATATAGAAAATGCGCAAGAACTTACAGATAATATTTTAAAGTTTAAAGGTAAAAAAATAGGAATAACAGCAGGTGCGTCTACTCCTCAATGGATTTTAGATGAAGTTATAAAGAAATTAAAACTTTAAGATAGTATATGTAACACGTATATTATTTTGGAGGACTTAAAATGGAAATAAGTAAAATATCTTTTTTTGAGCATTTTTTATTAAAAAAATTCCCAAAAATCAAAGAACAGATATCTTTTGATTTTTTTAAATACAAGTATGTAAAAGTTAAAATAAATAATAAACTTTTAATGGTTTGGCAATTAGATAGATTTGATTTTGATATAAGTTATATAAATAAAATATATTTTTTAGATAAATTAAATCAAAAAGAAGAAACTATTTTTAAAAAGAATAATATAAATACATTAAAGTTTATTTATGAGGTTAAGGATAATAATATGAATAATTTAACTTCTTATGGCTTTTATAAAAAAGATGCTAATATTATAATGACACTTAATCTAAAAGGCAAAAAATTTCCTCTTAAACATGATAATGTTTCTTTTAGACAATTTATCAAAGGAAAAGACGACAGATTAAGATGTGATATTCAAAATGAAGTATTTTATGAAACAGATAGAATTCCTCTTTCTCCAAGGGATATAGCATACGAATACAATAAAAATTTTTTTATTGAGGATATGGCAAAATTTATAACTTTAAATGGAGAAGATATAGGTTATGGTCAAGTGCTTATATTAGACGGAAACTATACAATAGCCAATCTTGGAATATTAAAAAAATATCAAGGAAAAGGATATGGAAAAGAACTTTTATCTTATATTTTAAATTTAGCTTGTGAAAATAATTTATCAGAAATATCAATAAGAGTTAAAGAAAGCAATGAAATAGCTTATAATATGTATAAAAAATTTGGATTTAAAGAAATTTCAAAAATAGATAGTTATGAAATTTTATAGGTTACATTTTATTGGCTTTAGATAAATAAATCCAAAGCCAATAAAAAAATATTTTATAATAAATAATCTGTAGATACATAAGAAGTTTTTGTGTTTAAAACACTTGCTGTAATACTGTTTTTATAATAATTTCTCTCATCAAATCTACTTGTCTTATTATTTTTTTCCTTTTGACCTCTTCTTGTTGAATCGTCTAATAAATCATACATAAAAATCACACTCCTTATTTATAAATAGTTTTTCCTAAATAAAAAATAATAATCCCCACAATAAAACAAATTTATTTAAAAATATTAATTTTAAAAATAAATACTTTTAAAAAACATTTACATAAGATATATAGAGTAATTAATACAAAATAATCATAGAAAAAAATAAATAAATATGATAAATTAATTTTATACGTATGTATAGTTTTTAAAATTAGGAGGAAATAATGAAAGACATAAAAGAAAAATATTTCTTCATTCAAACTTATGGTTGCCAAATGAATGAAGAAGATTCTGAAAAATTATCTGGTATGCTAAAAAGAATAGGATATAAGAAAACTGAAATTAAAGAAGAGGCATCTATTATAATATTTAACACATGCTGTGTTAGAGAAAATGCCGAAAATAAGGTTTTCGGAAATCTTGGAATAATGAAAAATATGAAAGAAAAGAATCCAGATTTAATAATAGCTATCTGCGGATGCATGATGCAACAAGAGGGTATGGCAGATAAAGTCTTAAAAACTTTCCCATTCGTGGATATAATATTTGGTACCCATAATTCTTACAAATTCCCAGAATATTTGAATAGAGTAATTCAAGATGGAGTTCAAGTTAAGGAAATAATTAATAAAGAAGAAGGAATTGTTGAAGGACTTCCTATAGATAGAAAAAGTGCTATAAAAGCCTTTGTTACTATAATGTATGGCTGTAATAACTTCTGTACATATTGTATAGTTCCATATGTTAGAGGAAGAGAAAGAAGCAGAAAACCTGAAGACATTGAAAAAGAAATAAAAGATTTGGTAAATGAAGGATATAAAGAAATAACTCTTTTAGGACAAAACGTTAACTCTTATGGTAAAGGCTTAGAAGAGGATATAAATTTTGCTGGTCTTTTAAGAAGAATAAATAATATAGAAGGCTTAGAAAGATTAAGATTTATGACCTCTCATCCTAAGGATTTAACAGATGAAGTTATAATGGCTATAAAGGAATGTGATAAGCTTTGTGAACAAATACATCTTCCTGTACAAAGTGGCTCAGATAAGATATTAAAAGAAATGAATAGGCATTATAATAAACAATATTATTTAGATATGGTTAAAAAGATAAAGTCAAATATTCCTAATGTATCTATAACAACAGATATAATTATAGGATTTCCAGGAGAAACAGAAGAAGATTTCTTAGATACTTTAGATTTAGTCAATGAAGTGGAATATGATTCAGCATTTACTTTTATCTACTCAAGAAGAAATCATACACCAGCTGATAAAATGGATAATCAAATTCCAGATGATGTTAAACATGATAGGTTTAATAGATTAGTTGAGGCTGTTAATAAATCAGTTGCAAAGAAAAATAAAGAATGCGAAGGAAAAATTTTAGAAGTTTTAGTAGAAGGACCTTCAAAAAATGATGAAGCTAAATTAACAGGAAGAACTAGAAATGGTAAACTTGTAAACTTTGCTGGTTCAACAGATTTAATAGGAAAATTAGTTTCAGTTAAAATTGTAAAAGCACAATCATTCTCTTTAATTGGAGAATTAGCATAATTTATTTTCAGGTAGCTAGACTTTTAGCTACCTGAAGTTTTAATTAAGTTAAAATAGAAGGAGGACAAATATATGTCTAATAAAGATAATTTAAATATAGATACTTTATGTAAAGAAGCCCATAAAAATGCAAAAACTAAAGGTTTTTATGAAGATATTGAACTTATACAGTCTACATATGAAATTAACTCTAATGAATATAAAATATTCTTAAATAATGCTTTAGCTACAAGACTTATGCTTATAAACTGTGAGGTAGCAGAGGCAGTTGAAGGTCTTAGAAAAAATGATATGGAAAACTTTAAAGAGGAAATAGCTGATATATTTATAAGACTTGGGGATTTGTGTGGAAGTTTAAATATAAATATAGAAGAAGAAATAATCAAAAAAATGAAGAAAAATAAAGAAAGACCATATAAACATGGTAAAAATTTTTAAATTAACTTAAATATATTAATTTTTTATAAATATCCCTTAAAATTATATTAAATACTGTAAAATAATATTATAATTTATACTAAACATAATAAAAATTTTTTATTATTTTAAGGGGGAAATTTTTATGAAAAATATAGAAAAGAGGTTAGTGTTAGCTATACTTAAAATAGTTTTTAATTAAAAACTAAAAAGTGCTATATAAAAAATATAGCACTTTTTAGCAAATATTAATTAATTTAAAAGTTCATGAATACATTCAGCAGCTTTTTTATATCCACCACTCATTTTTAATGATTCACCTATTTTTTTAGCGTTTTCCCTATATGATGGATTTGACAATACTTCATTTACTGTTTTTTCTATTGATGATGGATTAACATCATTAATCAATGGAAGTCCTGCACCAAGTTCTGTTACTCTTTCTGCAATTAAAAATTGGTCAGCAAATTGAGGAACAACAATTAAAGGAAGTCCGTTATATAATCCTTCACTTGAACTATTCATACCACCATGAGTTATAAATAAATCTATTTGTTTTAAAACTTCAAGTTGTGGAACATAACTATAAGTTCTAAAATTGCTAGGTATATCTCCTAATTCTTTTATATCAATTCTTTTTCCAATAGACATTACAACTATTAAATCATCCCTTGAGCCTAAAGCTTTTAAACAATCTTTATAAAATTTTAAATTTTGATTGGCAACAGTTCCAAGAGATATAAATACAACCTTTTTATTATCTGGATTGTCTATTTTAAAGTTTTCTAATTCTTTTCTATCAAATATAGAAGGTCCAACAAAGGCAAATTTTTTATCATCAAATTTGTTAGTATATGGTTGATAATACTTAGATGTAAATACTAAGTTTAAATCAACATTATATCCTAAAATAATTTCTTCCATAGAGTTTGGAAGTTCTATACCATAATCTTCTTTTAATTTTGCCATTTCCGGTTTCATTTTTTCAAAAAATGCTAAAAATTCTTGTTTATCTTCTTCATTTTTTGCTTGAACAAAGTATTTAACAATTTCATCACACATTGCAAATGTTGTAAGAGTTGATATAGTTTTCTTTATGTTTAATTTTTTCTTTAGTTTTTCACCAGCAAATATTATAGGGTCACAAACTAAATAATCATAGCTTGTTTCTTCTTTTAAAGCAAGCCCAACAATATCTTTATTCATATTTATTATTTGTTCTAACATAGAACAAAGTATGTTTGTATTGTTTGGATTTATGCTAAAATCTTGATCATACCCCTTAAAAGTAGCCCCAACTTTTTCTATTTTATCTTTAAATTCATTTGCAGAAATATAAGTTATTTCATCACCCTTATCTATTAATTCTCTAACTAATCCTATAGTTGGATTGATATGTCCATGAGCTGGAAAAATTAAAAATAAACCTTTTGCCATAATAATCTACCTTCTTTCATTTTCATTTGCTTTAAATCATATAAAATATGTATGTATTATTTTATTTTCATTTTAAAATATTTTGATTTTCATATTATTTTATACTAAAGGGTTTAATTTTTACTTATATTAGTTATAACATATATTTTTAAATTTTTATACTAGATATTATAAATGAAAATTTGATTTAGAGAGAGTTGTGAACGATATCTTTAGTATTTTTTCTTGTATAATATTAAAAATTCACAAAATGTTAAAATTTAAATCATTTTTTATATAAAAGTAAAGGTTTATTAAAAAAGTAACATCTTTATAGTAAGAATTATTTTTTTATAGTATACTTAATATATACATTTTTTAAAAAAGGAGTGATTAATATGGCAAGAGGATTATTTTTAATTATACCAGGACATGGACATGTAAACCCTACCATTGGTTTAGTTGAAGAGCTAATAAAAAAAGGTGATGAAATAGTTTATATCACTGCAGATATATTTAGAGACAAGCTTGAAAAAGTTGGAGCAAAATTTATTGGATATTCTGGAGATACTGTTTTAAGTTTTAATAGCACAGAAGGAAATGATAACCCTGTAAGCATGGCTAAAAAGTTTATCAAAATAAACAAATTGACAATAGATACAGCTATGCAACAAACAGGTGAATTTGATTATCTAGTTGTTGATAACTTTGTATATGTAGATACTCGTATTATAGAAAAGTTTAATGTAAAAAAAGTTATTGGAAGCATAACAACATTTGCTTTAAATAATCAATTAATAGCAGATTTATTTAATAATTTTCATTCAGATGTTAGTATAATAGATGCTTTTAAAGAACTTAAGGATGATTTAATAGAAATGAGAATAGATCCAACAAGTAATCCTATCTTCCATGTTATTAATAAGGATAGAGCAGATTTAAAAGTTGTATTTACATCAAAATATTATCAACCTTATGCAGATGAGTTTGATGAAACATTTAAATTTGTTGGCCCATCAGTAGCAAATAGACATGAACTTGAAGATTTTAAAATAGAGGATATGGATAACAAAAAGGTAATTTATGCTTCTCTTGGAACAGTTGCAAATGCAAATTTAGATTTTTATAAAAATTGTTTCGAGGCTTTAGGCTCTAGAGATGATATAATGGTTGTTATGTCAATTGGTAATAGAATTAACATAGAGGACTTAGGAACTATTCCTAAAAACTTTAAAGTATTTAACTATGTTCCACAACTTAAACTTTTAAAGAAAGTTGATCTTTTTATAACTCATGGTGGCATGAATAGCTCAAGTGAAGGATTATATAATGGGGTTCCTTTAATTGTTGTTCCTCAATTCGGAGACCAACCTTTAGTTGCAAGAAGAGTAGCAGAGCTTGGGGCTGGAATACCATTAATAGGAAGTGCAACTCCAAAAGATATAGAAAATGCAGTAAATCAAATATTATCTAACAAATCTTTTAAGGAAAATGCTGAAAAAATAGGTGAATCTTTAAAAAGTTGTGGTGGATATAAAAAAGCAGCTGACCTTATTCATGAAATGTTATAATACATATGTAACTAAAAAAGAGCTTTATATAAAGCTCTTTTTTAGTTGGAATCAGATAATGTATTTAATTTTTCCATTAGGAAATATCTCTTCAATAGTAGTCTTAAAGAACTCTTTTAAATTATTAAGTTCTTCTTTAGGATAAACGTATTTACCATATCCAAATTGCCCATATTTAAAAGTTCTTTCCTCTTCAGTCATTGGTAAAGTATTATCAGGAAATATTTGATTTATAATATTCTTAGCTTTCATTGTGTATCTATGAGATATTACCTCAAACGTTAAAGGATGTTTCAAATCACTAGGTAATTTATTTTTTAAATCAAATAAAATTTGCTTATATTCATCTTTCCAGCCATCATAAATAAATACAGGAGCAATAATAAACCCAACTGGGTAATATGATTTTATAGCTTTAATACTAGCATCTATCCTATCATTTATATTAGCAGTTCTTACTTCAAAATTATCTCTAACTTTTTGAGTATTTATAGTGAATCTAATTTCAGTTTTATCATTGTGCTCAATATTAAGCAAACTATCTATATCTGCAAATTTTGTAACAAATCTAAAACGTCCATGCTCACTATTTGCAAAAAACTCAATAGATTTCTTTAAAAGATTACTATAAGGTTCAACAGGAACAGGATCAGATGTACTGGAACCTTCAAAAATAGTTGAGGTTGGAATTCTTTCATCAATGTATCCTTGAGCTTTACTTAAAATATCATCTATGTTTACATTAATTTTAACATAAGGCTTATCGCTTAAATTAGTATTTAAATAGCAATACTGACAATGACCTATACATCCAGATAATAAAGGTAGTTGATAATGGGCTGATGGCTTACAAGTTTGAAATTTACTTACTTTTTGAGTTCCTACAACTAAAGTGTTTTTACCATTTCTATAAAAATCATATATATTATTTCCTGGTATATGTTGCTTAATTCTATTAGAACTTAAATCAATTATTTCAATTTTTTTGTTATCTTTAAATTCATTATAAATGTTTTGTGCAATATCATATTCCATAACATTTTTCTCAAATAAAATCCTTTGGGGAACAAACATAAAAAATCACCTCTTTAATTTAGGTTTATCAAAGATAAGATTAAATATACTGTTTATAATCTAAATGATTTATTATGCGTACATATGTTTATATATTAAATTGAGAATATATATAATATTTTTAAATGGTATAATTTGAAAGAATGAGTTCCAAAAGTTTAGAAGACATATCACTAGAAAGTTTTAAGTGATTACAAAATGTTGTAAATGTTGCATTTAAGAAGTGCTTTGGTAATTTAGGTGAAAGTGAATCTAAAAAATTATAATCTACATCTATTGCATCTATATATTACATCTATAATTTATTTTTTGCTAAAATCAATAATATTTATAATATCTTTTACTCCATAACCTAAACCTTTGTATAAATTAGCAGTAAATAATTCAAATTCATCGGGATGTTGCCTTTTAATTGCATTACAAAAATTATCATAATTAATTTTATTATGATTAATAATAGCAGAATTATTAATAGTAGGCTTGGTGTTTATTATAAAAGATATAAATATTTTTCTACACACTGTAAACAAAAAATGAAAAAATTTAATATGTAATATAATTATAGTATGAAAATATTTATTTCTTAACTTTTTTATATTATAATTTTTTTCTTTTTTAATACTATTAATATTTGTAATATTAAAAATGGAATAAATAATATTAATTCAATAGTAAATATTGTCTTCATAAAAATTGAGTTACCATATAACCCCATCATAAGTACCACCTTATTAGAAAATATATATTATTATTCCTAAGTAATTACTTAATTATTCATATTTTATGTATAATTTTTAGGTAAATATATTTCTAGAGTACTTTTTAATAAATTAGACATCCCTATAGGAAAGTTACTTCCTCTTCTACAATATTCATCTATCATAAGACTAATTAAGAAAGTAGGGGTTTTACCCCTTTTCTTTTTAAAAATTTTAATAGTTTCTCTAACAACTTCTGTATTAGCCAATGATAAAATTTTCTTAGCAAAGTTACTATTATCAACGTTTGTAACAGCTCTAGCAAGGCTCACATTTATATGCGAGTCTATATTATTTTTGTTGTGATTATTCTTTATCTCATCACTTTTGGCATCTTTATCGTTGCTTATATTATTAGTATCATTTTCTTTATTTTCATCATTAACTTTGTCATCTTTATAAGACACTTTATCGTTTAGTTTTTTTACTATTTCCTTTGTTTTTATAGCTTTTTTATTTATATTTACAATATGTTTTAGATTCTTATAAATATTAAAGTTTCCAGCAAGTCTTTTTCTTTTTTGAATTTTTATATATCCAAGTTCCTCAAGTCTTTTTATTGATTTTTTAACTGTTGATAAGCATATTCCTAAATTTTTTGAAATTGCTTCTAAAGAAGGATAACTACAATTTTTTTCAGTATTATAAAGGCTTAGAAGGTATGTATAGATTCTAAACTCATTAGCTGTTATATTTTTATCTGTTATTAACTCATAAGATAATTTTAAAAATTGCATTTGTTTTTCCTCCTTTATATCTTAATATGTTTCATTATACTAAATTTCTTTCATAGATGCAACATCTAAGAAAGAATAAATTACACTAAAGAATGAAAAATGGATTCCATAAAATGCTTATGATATAATTTAAACTAGTTAAAACAGGTAATTTAAATGGTTTAGGAGGAGTTATAATGGAGAAAAAACCTAATACTGCTAGAATACCTAAAGGAAAAAAGAGGATAATGATAACCCTTGAATTAGAGGTTATTGATAAAATAGAAGAAGTAGCTGAAAAAAACATGAGAACTGTTTCAAATGAAATAGCTATGTTAATTAAAGAAAAATATATGAGATAAAAAGAGTAAATTAAGTTTTACTCTTTTTTTATTTTTATAGGCTATTGTATTAGCTAATTATATATATTTATAAATAAATCTAGATAAGTAAACCTAGATTGTAGTTATTCTTTAGCTTTTTAGAAATATATTTTTTATACTTTTAGGATTTAACTTAAAATTTTATTATTAATAGGTTAAAATTATATTATAGATGGAAAATTAATAAAAATTATGATTATAAAAAATGGGGTAGAATATGTTTTTATTTAGTGTAGAGAATAATAAATTAAAAGAACTTAAAGAAGTACCTTTTCTAAAAGAAATAGAATTACACAAATTATGTGAGGAAAATTTAGAAAATTTATTTGGATTGCAATATGTAAAAAGGGAATTTTCATTAAACAACTTTAGGATAGATACATTAGCTTTCGATAAAAGTACAAATTCTTTTGTAATAATTGAATATAAAAATAATAGAAATTTTAGCGTTATAGACCAAGGCTATGCATATCTGTCATTATTAGTTAACAATAAGGCTGATTTTATTTTAGAATATAATGAAAATTGTAAGGATACTATCAAAAGAGATGACGTAGATTGGTCTCAATCTAGAGTTGTGTTTATATCTCCAGAATTTAATAATTATCAAAAGGAATCTATAAATTTTAAAGATTTACCATTCGAATTATGGGAAGTGAAAAAATTTAGTAATAATACTGTTAGTTTTAATCCTATAAAAGCTTCAAAAAATACAGAATCTGTAAAAAATATAGTTACTACAAGTGAAATTGTTAAATCAGTAAATAAAGAAGTCACAGTTATAACAGAGGAATACCATTTGAAACAATCAACAGAGGAGTTTATAGAATTATATAATAAGCTAAAAGAATATATATTAGGTTTAGATAGCAATATAGGTATAAGATATACTAAAGCGTATATTGCTTTTACATTAAATAATAAAAATATGGTTGATATATTGCCAGGTAAGAGAAGAATAAAAATTTGGTTAAACTGTAAGTGGGGAATTTTAGATGATAATAAGAAAATTTTTAGAAACGTATCTAATATTGGACATTGGGGCAACGGTGATTATGAAACTTCATTGATAAATGATGAAGATATAGAATATATATTTAGTATTATTAAACAATTTTATAAGATAAGAAAATAGTTAAAAAATATATAAATATAAGTCATAGAGAAATCTGTGGCTTTTCTTGTATTGAAAAAAATTTTCGCCTAACTTGTTCTTTGTTATTATCGAATATATAATTAATTAGAGCATAGTAATATATATTTAAAGGAGGAATTTTATGTCAAAATGATTATTTATATCTTTACCCGCCCACGGTCATATTAACCCTACTATTGGTTTAGTTAGTGAATTGATTAAAAGGGGAGATGAAGTAGTTTATATTACTGCTGAAGAATTTAGAGATAAATTTGAAAAAGTAGGCTCTAAATTTATTGGGTATAATTTTGAAGGTGGCTCTGCAAGTTTAAATATAAAAGAAATTGCTAAAAATGCATCAAATTCTAATAATTTAATAAATGTTGTAAAAAAAGTTATGGAAGAATTTATGATTAAATATGGGATTGCAGGGAAAAAGACTATAGAGTTAGCTTTAGAGCAAAGTGAGGAATTTGATTACTTAGTTGTAGATGAAATTTTCCCACTAGACTTAAATGAGGTTATAGAGAAACTTAAAATAAAAAAAGTAATAAGCACTATAACAATGTTTGCATTAAATGACAAATTGAAAAGTAGTATGTTTACTACATTTTTACCATCAATTATGAAAAATGAAAATGACATTTGCCATGGATTTGATAAACTCACAAGCGGTAAGAAAAAATCAAATAGAAAAATAGATTTAAATATGGTATTTACATCCGAATATTTTCAACCATATAGTGAAGAGTTTGATAGTTCATTTAAATTTGTAGGACCTTCTATATTTAATAGAAATGAGTTAACAGATTTTAATTTTTATAAAAATTGTTTTGAAGCATTAGGCTTTAGAGATGATATAGATATTATAATGTGTATAGGAAAAAGAATAAACAGAAATGATTTAGGAGCTATACCTAAAAACTTCAAACTTTATGATTACATACCGCAACTTGAAGTATTAAAGCAAGCAGATTTATTCATAACACATGGAGGAATGAATAGTACAAATGAAGCATTATATAATAATCTTCCCTTAATTATTGTTCCTCAATTTGGTGACCAAGCTACAGTAGCTAAAAGAGTTCAAGAGTGGGGGCAGGTATTGCTTTAATAGGTACAGAGAATTATACATGTAATTGCATAAGAAATGCTGTAGATGAGCTTTTATCTAATGAATCATATAAAATTAATGCAGAAAAAATAGGTGAATCTTTAAGAGATGCTGGAGGCTATGAAAAAGCTGCTGAAATTATAAAAAATATTTTATAAATTTTAATACATATTAGAACATTTAATACAAAAACACCTATAAACTTATTTTTTAGGTGTTTTTGTATTTACAAATTATTATCAAAAGTTTAAAATATTTGTATAAAAATGTTTTATTATATCGTTATGTAAGAGGTGATATATTGAAAGAAAAATATTATATAGAAACTAAAGTTATATGTTTTTTAAAACAAGACATAGCTAGAAAAGATGCCAATTATATTATAGGAAATAGTATTAATCAATCTATGTTTTTAGACGAAAATCTTAAAAAGTTGCATAAGAAATCTGGATTTAAATTTTATAGCTTTGATAGTTTCTATCCATTATCAGATAAAAATGGAATATATAATAAAGGTTCTATTTATATGTTCAGGTTAAGATCATTAAACAATAATTTTGCAAATTCTATAGCAAATATTTTAAAAAAATTTCAAAACGAATATTTTAATGTTATAGCAGTAGAAAAAAATATAAGAGCAAAAAGAACTATAGAAAGTTTAATAAGTTTAACACCTATAATTATTACTGAAAAAGGCAGCAGAGGAATTAAAAATGATATTACAACCTCTTGCACACCTGATGCTATATTAACTAATTTAATAAAAAAATATAATTCATTTAACGATACAAATATTTCTTTAGAAGATGTGGGGGAAATGTTTTTATTATCTCAGGTTACCTCTAAACCATTAGGAATGAATTATAAAGGTATAAAATTAATTGGACTTAAATATAACTTCCATATTGCTTCAAATAGTTTGGCTCAAGATTTAGCTTTTTTTGCAGAGGCAATTGGGCTTGGAGAAAAAACTTCTGCCATAGGGTCTGGTTTTTGTCATGCAGTATACTTATAGGAGGTGATGATAAGTGATAGAGTCCATAACTTCAGAGATAGCAAAAGATAAAGAAAAGTACATTAAAAAAATATGTGACAGCACTAATTTAAAAGATGGTTTGCATATAAAAGTAAATATTGATAATGACTTTAATGAAGATAAAGTTCAGTATTACCTTACAGATGATAAAAATAGCAAAATGGACATACAAGAAGAAGAAAAACTTAAAGATTATTTTAAGTCTAGACAATTGTTATCTGGTCTTATGAATGATGATGCTAATAAAGCGTTAGATACTCCAAGAAAGAAATCATTAGGAACAGCATATATTTCTCTAGCTTTTAATAATGAATGTTCTCCTTATAATGAAAATACTGAAAATAAGAAAAAATTTCAATCTAGTGAAGAAATGATATCTCATTTTCAAGATATTGTATATAAAAAGTTAGAAAATATAGGTGATGAAATAGAAAAAACCTTTAAAATAGACATTTTACAAAGAACATTGGAAAAAGAAAAACAAAAAATTATAAGAGAAGAAGAAAAACTTAAAAATTTAGATATTAAATTAAAAGATGGTGAAGAAAAACTTAATATACTTATAGAAAAAGATTCACCTAATACGAAAATTATAAAACAAAAAGAAAATATAAAAAAATTATTAGAAAAATATGATACTCAAAAAGAAAAATTTGAAATGATAAAGACTAATCTAGATAATTTAAAAAATGAAGAATTAGCATATTGTGATATAAAAAATATAATAAATGATGCTAGAGAAGAAGAAAGAAAAAAGAAAGTCTGTCTTTGTTCAAAATATATAGAAGAAAACTTAAATAAAATACTTCTATTTGCAAAAGAAAAAATAGGAAATAAAAAATTTCTGATAAAAATTTATTTTTATTCAGAATCAAATAAATTAGATGATTCACTGGATGAATATAATAAAGAGTATAATTTTTATTTAATGAATTATATTTTTAATAGTGGTACTACTCAAGTTATAAATGGCGAAATAAAAGGAGCTATATCGTATGGCTATAACAATAATGGAAGTAAGCCATTTTTAATAACTAAAACTTGTGGATTAACTAGTGTAAAAATGCATTCATTAGAAGAAGCTATAAATGTTAAACTTGCAAACGAATTACTAAAACTATTATCTGATAGCAACTCAGCACAAAGTTTTATATTAAACACCATAAATGAAGATGACATTACAATGGGAAGTGGTTATAGCGAGAAAAAAATTTATGATACAAGTGCAGGCAATGAAATATTAAAACTTCATTTTAAAGATAAATATATTGAAGATTATGATATCAGATCCATCTATAACTCTAACGTAATTACGATGTTTAAAAAGAAAATACTTTGTAAAAATTTACTTAGAAAGGACAAGCAGTTTAAATTAATCAAAGATACTGATAAGAAAAATAATTTAGAGTATAGTGTGCCATTTTTACTAAGTAAACTAATATTTGTTAAGGTTGAGTCTTTAAATAAATATAGCAAATATGAAATATCAGCACCATTTTTTAGAGAAAAAGGGGCAATAAATTATGAAAATAATGCAAGTATTATTTTTGAAAAATACAAATATAAAATACACGATTTCTTAAATGATGTTGATGTTAATGAAAATGATAAAAATTATATATTAGATAAATTTGCCGATGAGTGTATAGAAGCTTATGTAAATAATTTATATATGTCTGATAATTTTATATTTAATTTAGAAACACTTTTAAATATAAAATTAAATCTATTGATGGAGTTTAGAAAGGAGAATTATATATTGAAAGCTTTAGAAGACATAGAATTTAAAAATGAAGAATTACTAAATAATAAAAATAACTTTAAGATAGAAAATGATGAGGAATTTTATTTTTATTTAGGTCAAGCAGCAAACTTTATAGAGAGTCAATCAAAGGCTAAAGCAAGTTCTAATCTTGATGTAGTAAAGTATTATACAGAAAAAATAAATCCAAAGGCTTTAAAAGATTATTTATTAGACAGATTTGAAGCGTATTCTTTTAGAATAAGCAATGCAAACTTAATATTTAAAAAAGTTTTTGGGGAAATTCTTTCATATGAGCCTAAGGAAAAAATAAATAAAAAGAAAATAGAATTTTACATTGGTGTTTGCCATGACAATGTATTTTTTAATAAAAAGAAAAATGGAGGAGAAGGAGCTTTAGAAGATGGAAAATAATACAATTAAAAATAACAGAGTATATGGAATTAGAGCAATTAGAGTTAAAAATGCAAATTTAAATTCAGGATTTGATAATAGACCTAAATCTTTAGCTGATGGAACATTCTATAATAGTGATGTTTCAACTAAATATTTAGATAGAGATTTTTTTAAAAAAACAGGAAACAATGTTTTAATAAAAAAACATTTAAAACTTGATAAGGATGGAAACATCTACTCAGCAACTCAACAAGAAATCATTGAAGATAAAGTTAAGGGTGATGTTCCAGATAAAATAGTTAACATAATAAATGAATTTCCTGATGTTCAAAACTATGGTGCAGCATTAACAGGAAATATAAACTTTGGAATAACTGGAGCAGTTCAATATGGTATAGGGGTAAATGTTTTAGAAGAAAGTAATGTTATAACTGGTGATATAATCTCTCCTTACGGAACCGGAAATAATAAAAAGAAAAAAAAGAAAGATGATAATGAAATAGAGGATAGTAAAAATTCTGCAACTAACATAGGAAAAAGCCTTTTTATTGATAATGCATTATATGTTCAAGATTTTAGAGTAGAACCATATAATATAAATTCATTAAAAGAAGTTTATGGTGATAGGCTTAATGGCTATACAAATGAAGCTTATGAATTATTTAAAAAAGCTGTTTTATTTTCAGCATCTCTTATAAATACAAGAACAAAAAAAGATTGTTATGATGAATTTGCTATATTTATAAATTTAAAAGAAGATAGTATATATTCAATAAATGATTTATTAGGTCTTTTGAAAATAAATGAAAATGATAAAAAATTTGTTATAGACTTAGAACAATTAAAAGTTTTAGATAAAATAAAAGATGTTGAAAGTATAGAACTTTATGACAGCAATAGTTGTAGCTTTGAAAATATTCCTGCAAAAGCTACAATAAAAGATAGATTTGAAGAACTTTATTAGAAATCTAAATAGAAGGATGCTAGATATATGAGTATATTAAAGTTTAATTTAAGCGGAAAGACAGCTTTTTTTAGAAGTAATGAAGTAAATGAAGGAGATTTGCAATTTACCTTTGGGCATATTCATAAAATCGCTCTTATGGGAATATTAGGGGCTATACTAGGGATAGATGGACACATGATGGGATATTTAAAGTTAAAAGATAAATATGTCCATCCTGAGTTTTATACAAAGTTAAAAGATATTAAGGTTTCTATAGTTCCTAAAGTAAGCAAAGGATATTTTAGAAGAAAAAAACATAATATGGTTAATACAGCTGGATACGCCAATGAAGCAGGTAAAAAAGCTGCTACTTTAATGTATACAGAACAATGGCTCGAAGATGTTAGTTGGGATATATATATAGATTTACAATATTTAACAGTCAACGAACTTAGAGAAAAATTAATCGATTATATTTTAAATGGTAAGTCAAGGTTTATAACTTATTTAGGAAAAACAAATCATCCTGCAACTATTAAAAATGTAGAAATTCTAGAGAAAAAGAAAATAAGTAATGATAAGATAAATATAAACAGTTTATTTTTATCAGACAAAGCGGTAAAAGTTAAAAATAAAGGTTTTGGTAATAGCAACTTAAATGAATTTATATATAAAGAGGTACTTCCTGTTGCTTATACAGATAATAAGTCTTTATATGTATCAAAAAGTTTTACATTCAGCAATGCTAAATTTAACATTGGAAATAACGAGGAGTTTTTAGAAGTTAATGGATTAAATCTATTTTTCTTTTAAAAATTGTAACAGTTTGATTTACCAAGTGAACTTTTTATAAAAATGCCGTATAATATAGGCATATCAAACATTTATGTGTGATTATATTATATAATTTAATAAATTAGTTTTACTTGGTAAATATTTTTATAAATCTAGTTATATCAATAATTAGATGGATTTATAAAAATGTAAGAATGGCTTGTTTAAAGTGGTTAACTAAGAACATTAGATGTATTTAAATTTTATTAGTTTTACTACATAGTAATCTGGAACACGTTAACTAAGAACATTAGATGTATTTAAATTAATTTCCCATAACACACCTCAATTATTATTTTACGTTAACTAAGAACATTAGATGTATTTAAATGCTATATTTATTTTGTTTTTTTGTATTTCATAAAAGTTAACTAAGAACATTAGATGTATTTAAATTCAAATAATTGCTTATCTACAAATGAATTTAAAAAAGTTAACTAAGAACATTAGATGTATTTAAATTTAATGTAAATACTTTGTATGGTTACCGTATGGTTTCGTTAACTAAGAACATTAGATGTATTTAAATGCATTTATTATTTGGTTATTCCCTAAATAAATGCCGTTAACTAAGAACATTAGATGTATTTAAATCTTTATAAAGTAGTAAAGAGGTGTGAAGAAGAGGAAGTTAACTAAGAACATTAGATGTATTTAAATCCCGGAATATGCAATAAAAAGATTGCTAAAAGATAGTTAACTAAGAACATTAGATGTATTTAAATAATTTTGAAAGGAAGTAACCTTTTGGGTTACTTATGTTAACTAAGAACATTAGATGTATTTAAATTCTATCCACCCATTTTTTATGGATAATCTATTCCTGTTAACTAAGAACATTAGATGTATTTAAATACTTTGGCGGAAGCTGTGGCTAATATTTTTATTACTGTTAACTAAGAACATTAGATGTATTTAAATAACAACAAGAACAATTTGGAA
>OIYS01000085.1_pt1 | contig 63923 bp, 72 predicted proteins | sample 1588271 | NCBI WGS metagenome assembly OIYS01 (sample SAMN03283286) | human gut metagenome | biome: human-associated habitat; material: feces | host: Homo sapiens | place: Peru | collected 2012 | reverse complement strand
ATTACAAGGTTCAAATATGAAAGATGAAAAAGTTTTAAGAGAAGTAATCGGAGATATTTCTAAAATGACAGGTAGAGAGGTATCTAAGGAAAAGGAACAAAAAATAATTGATACTATATTAAATGATAAGGTTCCTAAAAATTTAGATAAATTTATTGATGGATAATGTTACTATCGGTATTGTAACTACTGAACAGATTATTAATGATAAAAAATATGAATGTGTTAGTAAAAATAATATTAAATATCTAAATAATAAATGTAATTATATTGGAATAATGTTATATGACAAATATAATTATATAGATACTAGTATTTTAGAAAAACTAGATGGTATTATATTTCAAGGAGGAATAGATATTTATCCATATTATAATCAAATATTAGAGTATGCAATTAATCATAATATTCCTGTATTGGGTATATGTATGGGTATGCAGTTAATAGGACTATATTCTGTTAATGGTAAGGATGAAGATTTAGTTAAAATAAATAATCATTATAATACTAATCATTTAATAAAAAATAAAGAAAATAGTTTATTATATAAAATATATGGTGAAGTTATGGAAGTTAATTCTAGACATAATTATGCATTAGATAGTGTTAAATTACCTTTTGTAATTGGTTCAGTATCAGATGATAATGTTATTGAAGAAATTGAATATATTGATGATAAACATTTTGTTGTTGGAGTTCAATTTCATCCAGAGGATATGGATAATACTACAAAGTTATATAATTATTTTATTAAAGAGTGTTTAAATAGAAAAAATAATAGAACTTGATTAAATTTAAGTTCTTTTTTGTATTATTAGACATAAGATTTAATGAATAAAAGAAAAGAGGAGTTAAATATGGAAAAAATTGATGTTATAAAAAATATTGGTACAAGAACTGGTGGAGATATATATTTAGGAGTAGTTGGTGCAGTTAGGACTGGTAAGAGTACTTTTATTAAAAAATTTATGGAGTCGCTTGTTATACCTAATATTCAAGATGAGGCTGAAAGAAGAAGGGCGCAAGATGAATTGCCACAGTCAGCGGGTGGTAAAACTATTATGACTACTGAACCTAAGTTTGTTCCTGCGACTGCAGCAAAAATACAGGTTGAAGATTTTAGTGCTAATATTAGAATGATTGATTGTGTTGGTTATGTTATTAAAGCTGCGAAAGGATATGAAGACGAAAATGGTCCAAGATATGTAATGACACCATGGGTGTTCGTGAATATGTGATACCCCAAAAGAAAAATAAATAAAACCCATAAAATAAGGATTTAGACAATATTTCACTTTATTAGTTAAAGACTAAATTTAAGAAAGTGAGATATTTTTTTATGAAAGATGAGCAAATTTTTAAAAATCCTGAGTTAATACCTTTACTGATAAAATATGTTGAGGTAAATAAAATTATATTCCCTATTGAGAAAGTTAATTACTTATCTAATGAAGAAATTATAAAGATTTTAAAAGATTGTATTAATAATCAAATAGCATATAATCCTAATTATGAATTAGTAAAGAAAATTACTTTATTAGAAGATACGGAATTAAAAACAATATACCCTCTTATAAAATTAAGTATGGAAAAAATTAATTATGATTATATGAAAGATATTAAAGATTTAATTAATAGTGTTAATTTAAGAAAAAAAGGTAAAAAATATACCTTTGAAGAACATTTAAAAGCATTAATAATAGCACAGCTTTCTAATCATAGATGGGGAGATAATAATATAAGAGAAAATATGAATGCTATTGATGAGATATTTCATAATTATAATAAAAATTATTTAAAAATAGTAGATCCAAATATTTTAGTAAAAAAATTAAGGAATATTCATTGTACAAATCCTATGATTAATAATCAGATGAAATCATTATCAAAAAATATAATAGTTTTAGAAAAAATAGAAAAAGATTATGGAAGTTTAGATAACTTTGTGAGTATTGAAACTCCTAATGATATTGCTAATATGTTAAATGATGGAAAATACAAAATGGCACAAGTTGGACGAGCATTTGCTTATGATTATTTAAAGCGGATTGGTATTAATACTTGTAAAAACAGTGTTCAACTTAAAAGATTATTTGGAAATCATAGACTAGGAATTGTAGAAAATGAAAATGCTACAGAACAACAAGTATTAAATATTATTAAAAAAATAGCAAATCTTAATAATTGTGATGAAATAGTTGTTGAATCAATATTAATACAATTTTGTTTATTAAGGTCAGCAAATATATGTGGTGAATATCCAAATTGTGAAAAATGTAAAATAAGAAGTTATTGTAATTATAATAAAAATTAAAAGAATTTATATAAAAATACATGTAATGAAGATATGAGAAAAACCCATATCTTTTTTTACTATGCAAGTTTAAAGATTGGAGGAACGATAAATGAATTTAAATTATGCAATATTTAGAAGTGAACCTATTATGACTATGAGCGATTTAAGACAAATAGGATCACATAATAATAGAGAAAAACAAGCATATAATTCTAATCCTGATATTAAATTAGAATTAAGCAAAGATAACATTGAACTTGTACCAATTAATACTACTTATACAAAAGGCTTTAAAGAAATAACAAAAGAATATGAAAAAGAACATAATGAGAAAATGAAAACTGAAAGAAAAGAAAGAAAAAGAACGTTTACAGAGATGTTAAATAAGTCTAGAAATGTAGTTGCAGATGAATTGCTATTTACAGCTACACACAAGTTTTTTGATAATATGACAAGAGAAGATATTATAAATTGGGCTAATACTTGTATGGATTTTGTTTATGAAGATTTAGGATATAAGAAAGAACAAGTATTACATTCTGTTATTCATTTAGATGAAGAAACACCACACCTACATTGTGTAGTTATACCACTTGTTAAAAAACTAGATAAAAGAACTAATACTGAAAGATATACTATTTCTAAAAAACAATATATAAAAGATAAAATACATTTATCTGAATTACAAGATAAATATCATCAAAGACTAACTGAAAAAGGATATGATTTAGAACGAGGTATTAAAAATAGTGATACTAAACATCAAAAAACAAAAGAGTTAAAGAAAACTACTAGATATTATGAAAACAAAGTTAAAAATATTAATAAAAGATTAGATAATGTTATGAATGAATTTGATGAAAAAATGAAAACAACTAAAAAAGTTCCTTTTAGTAAAACACAATTACTTATTGAAAAAGATACTTTTGATAGTATGAATAAAGTTATTAATGAAACAAAAAAAGTAATTGAATTAGAACCAAAAATACAAGAGTTATTTTCGGAAGTTAATCACTATACTAAAAGCCATCAAACATTAGAAAAAGAAAATCAAAGTATGCAAAGAGAAATAAAATCATTAAAAACTAGAAATCATAATTTAACAGAGGAAAACAACAATTTAAAATCATATATTTCAGCTATTTTAGAGGCTATAAAATGCTTTTTTAGAAAGATACTACTATTTGGTAATGATAAGTCTAAAAACGATACTACAAGCGAAATAATAGAATATTATGACAATAAAGATTTTAATTCAGATGATGTTTATGATATTTCAAAAGGTACTGATAAAGAAGATGAATTATTTGATTATGCCAACATACCTAGTTATATGAAATCTAATAAAAATACTTATAATGAAAAAGATAAAGATGATTTTGAGTTAGAAAGATAAAAAAATATGAAAATATTCAACATTATTTTGAAAAGCATATTGACATTCCTAGAAAAAATGATAAAATATAGTTTAAATTTATTTGGGAGGTATATTAGTATGATTAGATTAATTGATAAAATCATGATTGATTATTCAAAAAAATTAAGTGCTAGAAATAAATATTATACTAACACAATTCACTCATGCTTCTATTCATATTCAAATAAAAATAATATTTCAAAATCGGTGTCAGTCGAAACATTATAATATGTGTTTTTTGGCACCGATTATTTTTTATTTAGGAGGTGTTTTAGTGAATAATATTACATTACAAGATTTATTAGAAAAATTAAAAGAATATAATCCAGAGGAAATAGAGATTGTAAAAAGTGCTTATAATTATGCTGATAATTTGCATTCAGGACAAATGAGACAAAGTGGCGAGCCATACATTAGTCATCCATTAAATGTTGCTTATATACTTGCTGAAATGCATGCTGATAGAGATACAATATGTGCAGGATTATTACATGATACTTTGGAAGATACAAATATTACTAAGGAAGATATATCACATGATTTCAACCAAAATGTTGCTAATTTAGTAGATGGCGTGACTAAATTATCTAAAATGAACTTTTCTTCTAAACAAGATCAGAATTATGCAAATACTAGGAAAATAATAACAGGCATTACAGAAGATGTAAGAATAATTATTATTAAACTTGCTGATAGGCTTCATAACATGAGAACATTACAATTTAAATCAGAATTTAAACAAAAGGAAAATGCATTAGAGACAATGGAAATATTTGTGCCACTTGCTTATTATATTGGTGCATATAGAATAAAAAGTGAATTAGAAGATTTATCACTTAGGTATTTAAAACCAGATATGTATAAAAAAATTGAGGAAAGAAAAATAAAGCTAGAAGAAACAAGTAATGATTGTTTAAAAGAAATGTTATATAAAATACAAACATTACTTAATGATAATAATATTCCAAATGAGATTAAAGTTAGAACTAAAAATATATATGGAATATATAAGAGATTAAATGAAGGACATAAATTATCTGATATACATGATTTATTGGCACTCAAAATAATGGTAGATGAGGTTGCTAATTGTTATTATACATTAGGTGCGATACATAAAGAATATCATCCAATAAATGATAAGTTTAAAGATTATATTTGTAATCCAAAAACAAATATGTATCAAAGTTTACATACAACAGTTTTTGGTCCGGATGATAGATTAGTTCAAACTCAAATAAGAACGTTTGATATGGATAGAGTTGCTTCATTTGGTCTTACTGCATATTGGGATGAGCAAAAGGGAAAAGCAAGAGATATTATGCAAGATGATTTAAAACAAAAATTTCAATTTTTTAAATCGTTAACAGAAATTAATTCAATGTTTGGTGATAATCAACAGTTTGTGAATCAAGTTAAAACAGAATTATTTGCTGATAGAGTTTATGTTTATACAACTAAAGGTGATATAATAGAATTACCAAAAGGTTCAACCCCAATAGATTTTGCATATAAGATACATACTGATATAGGGAATACAATGGTTGGAGCATTTGTTAATGATGAATATGTTCCAATAGATTATATGCTTCAAAATAAAGATAGAGTAAGAATTATTACTGATGATTTATCTTATGGTCCAAGAGAAGATTGGATTGATAAAGCACAGACGAGTTTAGCAAAAAGAAAAATTAAAGAATTTAATAAAAAATAAAATTTGTTTCATTATTCATTAACAAAATAATAATTTTTGACAAAAATATTATATATAAAAAAAATGAGTTTATAGCGATCTCATTATCAAAAAACTAATACAAAAGGATAAATTAATCATTTTGTATCATTCGAGGAGGTGAAATTATGAGAAGATTAATGAAGAAATTCAATAGAAAATATGATATGTTATGTACTGCATAATTATCATAAATTAATTAGGTCATAGAAAAATCTATGACTTTCATAGGAGGTTTAATAAATGGAAAATATAAAGAGCAAAATTATCCCAGAAAATTTAAAAATAAATATAGATGAAATAATGGAACAACAATTATTTAATGCTAATAGATACTATGCAGAATCTAATCCCGAAATAAGCAATTTAATGCAAAAAGAACTTCATCAAAGACCAGAAGAATTTTTACATAGATTAAAGACAAGATGGAATTGGCATAATTCTTATTATGAATTATTATTAGAACCTGCTTTTGAGAAAATAGTTAAAGAAGATTCTATGGAATTATCACCGAAAGAAATAGATGATATAATAAAAATATATTCTACTTCTTGTTTGGTTGATGAAGCAACACTTGTAATGTCAGGTGCAATAAAAAAATATTTAGATTATAACTGTCAATGTATTAATGTTTCAGATGAAAATATCTCATTAAATAATGCCAATGTAATGTTAATTACTCCACCAATAGAAACTTTTTTTGCTCAATATCAAATTGACCATTTATTTTATATATATTTACTTAAAACTAAAGATGCTGATATTTATAAATTTAAAGAATATTTATTGAAAAAATATCATGCTGGGGATGAAAAAATATTTATGTCTAGATTTGCAAAAAAATTTAGTCATAATTTACAAATGTCAGAAAGAGAAATTTTAGAGGATATTAAGCATTATAAAATACCCGAATCATACAAAACACAACATTTCTATTTTACATTAGAGCATAGTGATAGAAAAGCTATTAGAGATATAATTATTTATGATAATTTAGATGAAAAATTAATTGCATCAAATTTAATTGGTGTTTCAGGATTTTTATTTAGAAGAAAAGTTCTAGAATATTTGAATAATAGTGGTATTTTAAAAAATAATGGTTATATATATGAATTTAATAATGATGTAATTATAAATTCATTAGAAATGTTAAAAAATGAAAGGAGACAAAAAATGGAAAAGAATGTTAGACCATATAAACAACGTGGTGATACTTGTGCTGTTGTTTGTATGATGATGGTATTAGAATATTATAAAGTTATAGAAAAAGCAAATTGGTATGATGAAAGAAGATTATATAGAATATATGGTTCTAAATATATGAGTGGTACTCCATTTTCTGCATTAGCATTTCATATGGCAAAAAATGATTTAGATACTACCATATATCATGAAAGCGATAATTTATTTGAAAATAAGCATAATGCTCTTAATAAAGAAGATTTTGAATCTGCAATGAAAGAATATAATGAATACTTGGGATTTGCAAAAAATAATGGAGCCAAAGTTTTAAATGGTATTTCAATAAATACTGATATATTAAAACAGAAATTACAAGAAGGTAATCTAGTTATATTAGCAGGTGAACTATCTGGCATTTATCATGCGATACTATTAACAGGTTATGATGATAAAGGATTTGTTGTATGCGATCCTTTATATAAAACTAAACAGACAAGAACTTTTGAAGAAATAGAGAATTTTATGAATACAAGTATTGGTAAATGGTTTATTGCAGTAAATGATAAAACTAAAGAGAAAGATAGACTAATATCAAATTTAGATAAATTTAGCGAAGAAGCTGTGGAACTTATGACAAAAAAAGATAATAGGAGCCTTCGTTATGGCAAAAAATAATTATTTGTTTTATAGCGATTATTTAAAGACTAGAAATACTGAAAATAAGTCAATTATGATTGCTAAAACCAAAAAATCATATTTGATAGGACCAATAATAGATCATAACTTTTATAAAGATTCGTTTTATAGAAGAATTAAATCAAATAGTATATATACAACAAAAATATATAAAAAGATGTTTAAGAAAAAATGTGATTCACTTATTAAAAAATATAAAAATGAACTAAAAAGTAATCAAATTATTGAATTAGATAAAAAAGGAAATATAATTTTACATTCAATTTTAAAAGTTCCAGGTGAAGATAATGAAAAAAAATAAACTAATATTAGATAGACAAGAAATAATAAATATTTTAGGTAAGGAATATAAAAATTTAGCAGATATATTTAGCGACAAGTTCGGTATTGTAAATGCTATGTTGGAACGTCACGAATTAGATAAATATAATCTACATATGTATCAATGTTTAAGTGCAAATACTGTTTCACTATTTGATTTAAGCAGAGAGGTTTCAAGTGGTGGCTTAGGTGTAAATGAAAGTCAAAAAATTGCTATGACTAGTTGTTTAGCAGAAGCATTAGAACGTTATTGTATGTCTTATATTCCGCAAAATGAAATTATAAAAGATAAAAAAGAAAACTTAAAAAAGGAATATATATTTGATAACTATTTCTTATATTCAGATAATCAATATAAAGAATTAGAATTATTTTTGAATCCAAATAGTGAAAATATTGAATGGACTAAAATTTATGATATTAATAATAAAGAAAATTTTAAATATTGGCCTGCTAGTTTAATTTATTTACCATTTGATTTAAATAAAACAGTTGCTGAGACTACATCAACAGGTATGGCTGCTGGTTTCACTTTAAATGAATGCTTTCAAAGCGGTTTATTAGAATTAATTGAAAGAGATGCATTAATGATTAACTTTATGCAACGATTAAATCCACCAGAGATTAATATAAAATCAATAAATGGAGATAATAAAAAGTTAATTAAAATGATTCAAAAAGAATATAATATTAAAATATATAAATTATATTCAGATATAAAAGTACCTATTTATTTATCAATTATATATAAAAACGAAAAAAACAATATACATTATGGAATAGGTGCTTGTGCTAGTTTAGATTCAGACTATGCTATTAATAAATCTTTAAAGGAATGCTTATTTACTTATTTCTATTCATTAAATATAATGGATGTTCGTCAAGATAATCCAAATAAAATTAAAACTTTATATGAACATTTTTTGTATTATCAAGGAGAGAATTTTAATCAATTATTATTTGATAGCAAAAAAATAAATTACGAAAAAGAAAAGATTTCATTTGATAAATTATTGAAAGAACTGAAAAAAGTAAATATAAATGTTTATTATAAAGAATTGACTACAGACGATATAAGAAAAACGGGCATTAAAGTTGTTAAGGTAATTGCACCTAGTTTAATCGACCTAAATAAAAGCCATTTATATCCAAGACTTGGAGCAACAAGGTTTTTCCTTGTACCAAAAAAATTGAATTTAGATTATAATAGTGAATTAATAAATATGCCACATCCGTTTCCATAGAAAAGAGGTAATGTTATGATTATGAATGAAAAAGATAAATTAGATATTTTAATATATAATATATGTAGCGATAGTTGTTCTAAACAAATTAAAATAGAAAAATTAAGTATGATTGCTAGTGAATATAACATAGCTATTGATGATTTATTTAAAAGATATAATTGGTTAAAAGATATGAAAATAGATCCTAATAAAATCCATTTAGAAGAAAATCACCAACAAATATACAAAATATTTGATGAATATAATAAGATGCTTAATGAAAATAATATTGAGTATTATTATACAAGTGGAATTCTTTCTTATTTATTAGTAGATAGAAATTTGGAAAGATACCATCATGACTTAGATGTTTTTGTTAATATGGATGACTTAACAAAGTTAGAGCAAGTTTGTAATGATTATAACTTCTCTTTTGAAAGAAAACTTGGAGATCGTGAAGATGGAACAAAAAGAATAATGTTAAAAATGTATTATAAAGATATAATAGATATACCAATAACCGTTTTTATGTATGTAAGAGAAAAAGATAATTCAATAATTCAAAAAGATTATTTTATAGATAAGAATGGTCAGAGTTATGTTGAATATATTTATAATTCGCCTTCTATTAGTGAATTAAGTTTTTCAAGTTGTCCTAAATTCCACAATGGAATTAAATATTATTCAATAACACCTGAAGCATTATTCTTGTGCAAATCAGAAAATAGACCAAAAGATATATATGACTGTGCAGTTTTTAAACATATAATAGATATTAATAAATTAAAAAAACTAGAAGAAAGTTTTAAAAATAATTTACCTAATGTAATAATGAATGCTGAAGATGATGAATATTTTAATTATATTTTTGAAAATAACACTATTAAAAAGGTGTTGGTAAAAAATGATAGATTATAGTTTATATTTATGCACTAATAGTGAAATGAATAATAATTATTTGTTAGAAGACTGTGTAGAACAGTCAATAAAAGGCGGCGTAAGTATCGTTCAAGTTAGAGAAAAAAATAAGTCTTATAATGAATTTTTAAAAATAGCAACTAGTATTAAAAAAATTACAGATACTTATAAAGTTCCATTAATTATTAATGATAATATTGAAATTGCAAAAAAAATAAATGCTGATGGTATTCATATTGGACAAAATGATATATCTTGTTCTCAAGCACGAAAATTAATTGGTGCTGAAAAGATAATTGGAGTAACGGTTGCTAATATTGAAGAAGCAACAAAAGCAATCAAAGATGGTGCAAATTATTTAGGTGTAGGAGCAATTTTTAAATCAACTACAAAAAGTGATGCAACAGTAGTAGGAATTGATGAATTAAAAAAAATATGTCAAATTTCTACAATTCCTGTAGTTGTAATTGGAGGCATTAATAAGGATACAATACCAAGATTAAAAGATATAAAAATAGATGGTTATGCAATGATAAGACCAATATTATCTACAGATGATATTACAAAAGCAGCAGAAAAATTAAGAAATTTAATACAGGATAATAAAAAAATATTAAATAAATAACAATTTAATATTTTTTTATTATCTCATCTATCGAACATTCAAATTTTTTAGCTAATTTATAAATGTAAGAAGTTGGAATTAATATTTTACCTAGTTCATATAAAGTATAAGATGACACTGAAACTTTTAATAAATTTGCTATACCTTTTTGAGTTAAGCCAAAACCCTTTCTTAACTCTTTTAAATTTTTTCCAACAATTTTAAAATTAATTTTATCAGAACTGTAAATATAATTATTATTTTTATTTAAACAAGTTATATAGTCTATACTAACTTTATAGTAATTACTTAATTCAAATAATTTTCTTAATGGAATAGTATTTGTCCCAAGTTCCCAACCTGTATAAGTTGATCTATTAACTTCAAGTATTTTAGCAAGTTCTTCTTGATTTAGATTATGTTCTATTCGTAAATTTCTAATTTTTTTGAATTTCATATTGCAACATCCCAATCATTTTAAGTATTTAATATTTGTCCTACCAACTATCCAGTCCATAGAAACCTTATATTTTTTACAAATTGTATATATTGTTATTGTATTAATTAGATAATTGCCTGTTTCATAGCCACTATATGTTGTTTGAGAAATATTACAATCGTCTGCAAGTTCTTGTTGTGAAAGGTTTAATTCTCTTCTCAATAACTTTAATCTTTTTCCTATCTCTACTTTATTACATTCAGATTTTTTGTATTTTGTATTTTTTCTTGTAAATCCAGAAATATAATCTAATGAATATTCATATATATTTGAAAACTTAACTAATTTATTAAATGGTATAGTATCACTAGCTGTTTCCCAACCAGAAACAGTTTGTTTACTTACCCCAAAAACATATCCTAATTCACTTTGCGTCATTTCTAATTCTTCTCTACAAAATTTTATATTATTATTATACATATTATCTCACCAAATTAATTTTCCCATTTAATTAAAATTTATTGGCAAAAGTATGGGACAATCGTTGAAAAAGATGATATAATATTAATAGCAGTACAAAAAAATTATTAGGAGGTGCAATGTGAAATACAATTTAAAAGATTTATTAAAAACAACTTTAATAATTCTTGGTTTAGTTATTATGTTTATATTTATATGTTTTAATTACAATCTTAGTATTAGTTATTGTAATGCAAATGACATTCCACTTGACTATGTACTTACTGTAAGTGGTGCAAATATTGTTTTTGCTATGACTTTAACATTATCTGTTTTTGAAAGTATAGGAATATATTATTTAGGCAAATTATCAAAAAGAATACCTTTTATTGCTTCATTATATAATTATTAATGTGTGGTGGTTAGTGTGAATAAAGATTTAATAGAAAGTATAGTTCTATTAATTATTGCAATAATATTAATTTTAATATATGGAATTTTTGTTATTATTGATGAAAGAAAAAAATGGAACAAAAGAGAGTTTTTTAAATATACCCTTTATTATGAAATAGATTATTTCTTATATATGGATATGGTTAAAAAAATGAAGAAAGTTCTTTTTAAGAAAAGATTAGAGTTAGTAGTTTTAAATATTCTAGTATTTTTTAGGAGGCTATTTGTATGGAACAGGAAATAATTGCTAAAATAGAAATTGCATTTTTTATAGTAATAGCATTATCTGGAATTGTAATATTAATATTTTGTTTAAGACGCAAGGATGAAAGAAATTTTGATTGGAAGTCATTTGAAAGAACTGTAAGAATGATGCACGAACAAACGGATGAAAATTTAGATATGCTTTCAAAAATGAATAAACAAAAAGATAAAATTGAAGAAAAAATTAGAAATAAGAAAAAAATATTAGGAATGAGTTTAATTAGTAAAAAGTAATAAAATTAAGGAGATTAGAAATGAATATTAAAAATGAAATTGATAATTTAAGAAAAGATAAATTAGGATTAAATAATTATGATACTAAATTGATTTTTAATACCATTATTGATGTATATAAGTCTAAAATAATTAATGAAAATAGAAATACTATTGGTTACACCATAGACCTTGTTATTGCTAATATGAATGGTTTTAATAGACTTGGTGATGCAGAAAAGATTAATCAAAAATGGGGAGATATTTTTTATATTGATTTAAATAATTCTGTATTTTGTAAAGAAGTAATTAATGAAGATGGCGATATAATTTGTAATGATAATTGTATTAATCTTAATAATATTACTGAATTAGAAAAATTAAATAATATATCATTTTCTTTAAAAGATTTAATTTTATTATGTAATGAAAACAACATTAATATAAAGTTATTTACAAAGGATGATTATTCTACAATGACTACCCTTGAAATGAAACTTTATGAAAATTTTGATCCGAATGAAGATAGTATAAATAAGTATTTATCTACAGTTGTTGTTGATAAATAGTAATATTAGTACACCTAAACTAAATCGAGCCAAAAGAAATTTCATAACTAATGGCTCGGTTGTTTTGATTAACTCTTTTGACGAGTTAATAACACACTACCAAGTTGGCAGAGCCAACTAGGAATAGTGTGCAAAGGGACAACCCTTTTGAAACCCGATTAAGCGACAAACTTACAAACTTCGTAAGTAATATTGTCGCCTTTTTTTTGTTTCACAAAAAAGAGTAAAAGCTATCCCCACTTTCATTAACATTGCTAACAAAACGTGCGTCGCTTTTACTTATGAAAATAACCCAATGACTAATCTTTTAGAAAAGTCATTAGGTTATTTTTTCTTTTGTTAACACAAAAGCATTGATTATAAAATTACTTTTCTCACTTTCATTAAAATTTACATTTTAACAAAACGTGTTCGTAATTTTATTTTCCATTTTTATTAATTTTTTCTAATAATACTCTTGTTTCTTTTTTTGCATTATATATTGCTAAATAAGTAATCATTTGATAAATAATAACAACTATAAAGAAACCTATAATAACAAATGAATTTCTTGATAATTCTTCTTTCCACATTTGTAGTCCTTGAATTAATAAATATATTAAACCAAAGAATACAGTAGATACTACTGTTGTATCATCAAATGATCTTTGTATTAGTTTTGAATCTTTTGTATCTGCATTTAGTCCTAATACACTCCATTTATTAATTAATAATAATACAACAACAAGTAAAAATGGACATATAACCCAATACAACGAATAACCATAATCATTTTTAAATACTAAAACTAAAAGTAAGCTAACGATTAAAAATAAGTTTAATAACACTATTGCAATTTTAATTGCATTCTTTTTTAAATCACTTCTTTGCATTTTTATTTCTCTCCTTTACTTTAATACTTTGAATTAATTTAATAATTTCTCTTGAAGAATTAATTTGATATTCAGTATCTTTAATTGTATTGTTTAATAATTCTATTTCTTGTTCTGTAATATCTTTTTTCTCTAAATTATTCTTACAAGATGACACTAACTTTTCAGCATTTTCAATACTACCTAAAACATTTATTTCAGCAACGTTAAGTTCTTCACCTTTTAAAGATGAGTAATAATCTTTAATAAAAGGATTAAGAGGACTTACTTCAATACCTAAACCAATCATATACATTAATTCATTATAATTAACATCAATATAATTACTTATCTTTCTTAAAGTCTTTGGATTAGGTAATTCTCTTTCACCTGATTCTATTTTAGATAATTCTGCATTACTTATGTTAGCAATTTTTGCAAGTTGTCTTTGAGAATAACCTGCTTTTTCTCTTTGCTCGGCAATAATTTCACCAATCTTTTTTTCTTGCATTTCTAACACCTCACACATTAATCTTACTATAAATGTTAACAAAAGTCAACAAAAATAATAAAAATGTTAATAAAAGTGTTGACAAGTTAGTAATTATGATATATATTGGTATTGTGTTAATTAAAGTTAACAAATTTAAAACAAATGTTAATTACATAGAAAGGAGGCAAAAATATTTGGCTAGGAAACGACTAGAAGTTCCACCAAGATTATGGAAAGATAAAAATATCAATCCAGAGGGTAAAAAAATATTCGCATATATTTACTCAAAAGGATATGATAGAAATATCTTACATCTAAATGTTGGTGAAATTCAACAAGAGTTATCAATAACAAATGTTGGATTAAAAAAGCATCTAGGAATACTTGAAAAATATAAATATCTTATATATAACGAGTATTCCAAAGGAATGTATATGATTCATTTACTAGGATAAATACCTAGTATAGTGATACAGTAAATGTTCGTAGATTTATGTTAGTATCACAATCTTATAGATAATATAAGATCATAATCCTTGAGCAGGATTTAAAATAAACGCTTACACAAGGATATTGTACTCTTTTTTCTTCAAGACTTGTAAACCTATACAAGTTTTTTTGTTGAAAAATTAAAGAAAGGAGCGATTAAATGAGATTATTAAGTAAAGAAGATATATTAAAAAATAAAGTAGATACAATAGAAAAATTTTATATATTAAGATATTTAAAAGATAATTTAAATACTGATAATTTTGATTTGTATTTGCTTAATAGAAATAAAATTAAAGTAATAGATAAATATAATGATATACTTTATTTTGAATACGATAAACAAAATAAAAAAGTTATTTATAATGATTATGATAAATCATACGAAATAGAGAGATAGGAAGATATATGAATAAAAGATTAAAATGTGAATATTCTATACTTCCTGATTTTATTATAAAAAATGAAAAATTAAATGCAACAGAAAAAATACTAATGTCTTTAATAATATCATTAAACTTAAATAATGAGTGCTATGCTAATAATGAGTATTTTTCTACTAGAATGAATGTGTCTAAAAGAACAATAACAAATGCTTTAAAAAAACTTAAAGATAATAACCTAGTAATTATTAAAGTAATTAATTATAAAAGAACTATATACCTATCAAACGAGGTAAGAAATAAATTGCTAGATGTATAGAAATAATCTTCTAGGGGTATAGCAAAATATTTCTAGGGGATGTAGAAGTATTTTTCTACCATAAAATAAATATTAAAATAAAATATAAAATATATATAAAAATATAAATTTAAAATAATTAAAATTAATTAAAAGAAAGGACTGATATATGATTGTAGATATAAACGAAATAATTATTTCTGGTGTAATTAATAACATTATAGATAACAATAATGAATATATTAAATTTGGTTTAACTACAACTAAATTTAATAAATCTAAAACTTATTCTAGTTTAAATATTAAAAGAGATCTTTATACAATATATAAGGATTTTTTTGTTAAAGGTAATAGAGTTTATGTTAAAGGTTATTTAAATTCTTATTCATCTAATAATAAAATACAAAGTTTTATAACAGTTAACGATATTTCAGATAATTATGATGATATAGCAAACGGTAGAAAAGCACCACATATTAGATATGATTCTGATGGTGTTATGGTTTGGAATGGTAAAAGATGTGAATCAATACCTCCAACTGAAGAAGAAAAAAGAAAAATGGAAGAATTATTAAAAGAATATAGAAATGAAGGTGTTAATAATGAAGAGATAGAAAGGTGCGTGATTGATATTGAACAAAAGTAATTTTTATAAAACATTACGCATAAGATTTGATGAGTGGAGGAATATTTATGTATGAAACTTTAGAATTTTATGACAGTAATGGCTATGATTTAAAAGAAGTTTTAAAAAGTTGTATATATAAGTATTATATTATTAATAAGAATTTAAAGATTAATTCTGAAAAAACATTTAAATCTGACAAAAAAAATAGTATAATTAACTTAACTAATGAAGTGAAAGTGTTGTCTAGCGAAAGGAGTTAAAATGTATAATAGATATACAATAGACAATACAATATTTAAAATAGCTATTTATATAAGATTATCAAGAGAAGATGGCGACGACATGGAATCAGAAAGCGTTACTAATCAAAGAAGTCTATTAAATGGCTATTTAAAAGCACAAAATTTAGTTGCAGTTGATATTTATATAGATGATGGTTATACGGGTACTAATTTTGAACGTCCAGATTTTAAAAGAATGTTAAATGACATTGAAAAAGGAAAAATTAATATGGTTATAACAAAGGACTTATCAAGATTAGGTCGTGATCATATTATGACGGGATATTATGTTGAAACATACTTTCCAGAAAATGATGTTAGATATATTGCCGTAAATGATGATATAGATACTTTTTATGAAACAAGTGGTTCTGATATGATGCCATTTAAATTAAGTATGAATGATATGTATGCAAAAGATATTTCAAAAAAAGTTCGTTCTAATTTACTTCAAATGAAAAAAGATGGTAAATTTTGTGGTAGTTCTGCTCCTTATGGATATATGAGAGACCCAAACAATAAACATCAGTTAATACCTGATCCAAATTCTGCTCCTGTTGTAAAAAGAATATTTGATTTATATGTAGCAGGTTATGGTAGTTCTGGGATTGCTGAAATACTAACAAGAGAAGAATTACCCACACCTATTATGTTTAAATATTCTGGTTCAAAATTAAATAAATTTGACCATCCTGAAATATGGAAACACACATCTATAAGTAATATTATTAAAAATAGAGTTTATATTGGAGATTTAATACAACACAAATTTCAAAAAGTTAATTATAAAATCAAAAAAAGAAAAAGTGTTCCAGAAAATGAATGGTGCATAAAAGAAAATGCTCACGAAGCAATTATTGATAAAAAAATTTTTGAAATAGCACAATCCATTAAAGATTCTTCTAATACTTATAATCCAGAACGTAGAAATGTAGAATATGTGTTATCTGACTTAGTTTATTGTAAAGACTGTGGTGCTAGAATGAGTATTAGTTATGATAAAAAAAGAGATAGAATTACAATGAATTGTAATAACTATCGTAAGTTTAGTAAATATGATATATGCTTTTCCCACTATATTAATTATACAAAACTAGAAAAAACTGTCTATGATAAATTAAGTAATATGGCAAATAAGTATATTGAGGATAAAGAAGAATTTGAAAGTATTATTAAAAGTGAGTATATTGACCCAAGACAAGATAAACTAAAAAAAATAGAAGAATTAAATTACAAAATAGAAGATTTAAAAAGAAAACAAGATTCTTTATATGATGATAAGTTTAACAATATAATAAGTGTAGAAACATACACTAGACTATTTAATATTACTGAAGAAGAAATTAAGACTGCAAATGAAAAATTAGAAATATTAAAAAATGAAATTTCAAGTATAGAAGAAGATTCAAATTGTTATGTAGAATATTTAGAAATTATTGATAAGTTTTTAAATATGGAAAATCCAACAAAAGAAATTATGAATAAATTAATTGATAAGATATACGTAACAAAAGACAAAAAGCTAGAAATTCATTATAGAATTAAAAAAAGTGAAGTATTAGTATAAGAAAAAATACGATTGCTTTTGAGCAATTTTTTATAAATATCAAGGGTATCACAAAAACAGGTCATACTGGTTTGAAGAGCCTGTACCATTTATTGAAGCGGCAGAAATAGGAACGGAAAAAGTAATTAAAGATCACGCAACAATCGGAGTGGTTGTTACTACAGATGGATCTTTTGGTGAAATAAAAAGAGAAAACTATGTTGAGACAGAAAAGAAAATAGTTTCGGAGTTAAAAGAAATTGGTAAACCTTTTATTGTTATTTTAAATACGGTACATCCAACTAATACGAAAACGGTTGAACTTGCTAATTCCTTAAGAGAAGAATATAGCGTTCCTGTAATGCCAACAAGTGTTGAAAATATGAATGAAGTTGAAATAATTAATATCTTAAAGCAAGCATTATATGAGTTCCCAGTCTTAGATATTAAAGTAAATGTTCCTGAATGGATTTCAGTTTTACCTAAGAGTAGTGAAATAAAAGCTCATTATTTAGAAAAGATAAAAGAAAGCACCCTAAATGTAAGCAAATTAAAAGACGTTGATGATATCATTAATCATTTTGAAAACTCAGATATTATTAAGAAAGCCTATATAAGTGAACTAGATGCTTCAACTGGAGTAGTAACATTAAATCTTGATAGTTCCGAAGAATTATATGAGAACGTTTTAAAAAGTTATGTAGGTGATGCGGCAGCAACAAAATCTGGTTTACTTAAAATATTTGCTAATTATAAAGAAAATGCTCTTGAACTTGAAAATATCAAATCAGCATTAAAAATGGCTAAATCAACTGGTTACGGAATTGTTTATCCAAATATTAGTGATATGAAATTAGAAACTCCAGAAATTATTAAACAGGGTAGTAGATATGGTGTAAAATTAAAAGCTAATGCTTCATCTATTCATATGATGAAAGTTGAAGTTCAAAGTACATTTGAGCCTATTATAGGAAGTGAAGCTCAAAGTAAGGAACTTATTGACTATCTTATGAAAGATTATGATGAGAATCCTGAAAGCATTTGGAAAAGTGAGATTTTCGGTAGAAGTCTAGAAGAATTAGTTGGTGATGGAATACGTTCTAAACTTTCTATGATGCCTGAGACAACTAGGTATAAACTTTCTAATACAGTAACTAAATTGGTTAATAAAGGTTCAAATAATTTAATTGCGATTGTATTCTAAAAACTCTTCGGAGTTTTTTTAATAATTATAGAAAATATAAAACTAATATGTTATAATTGAAACATAATAGGGATGTGATTTAAATGAATGAAGAGTTTGATACAAAAGAGTTCACGATCAAAGATGATGATGAAATAATTGAAGTTCCAGCTGATGATTACGAAGAAGATTTAACTTCTTTTCCTAGTGAAAACGCTCCTACTGGTGTTTCAGAAGAAGTAAGTGAGGCAACATCGGATAATGAACTTGAAGATTTAATAGTTGATAGAGCAGAAGAAGAAACTAAAAAAGAGGAAGAAAAGCCTAAAAAGAGTTTTAAGGAAAAATGGAAATCTTTGCCAAAGAAAAAGAAAACTATAATAATTATTAGCATAATACTAGTACTATTAATTGTAGGTTTAATATTGTTTTTAGTACTTCGCGATAATAAATCAGAAGTTAAAAAAGATGATAAAAAACAAGTTGTTATTGAAAAAGATAATTATCGCTATGAAAATGGGGTATTAATATTACTTGATAGCAATGATAAGGAAATTGGAAAATATACTTGCAAAAACAAAGATGAAAAACATTGCTATGTATCATATATTAGTAATGAAGATACGTTTGATACTCCTAAATATATATATGAAGATATGACGGAAGTAAAAAGATTAATGCCTATTATTAATAATAAAATAGCTTTTATATATGATAATAAAGCTGATGAAGGTATGCTTTTTTCATACGATATAGAGAATAATAAAGTATTAGACAACTATAAACTTGCTAAATATTATAAGATTGATACTCTAGAGTACATTATCTTAGAAAATGCTGAAAGTAAATATGGTTTATTTAAAGTTGAGGATGGCGTTTTAACAAAGTTAATTGATTTTAAATATGAATACTTAGGTATTAATGAGGATAATTTTAAGAACTATAATATACTTGTTGGTAAAAAAGATGATAGATATATTTTAGTAGACGAAACAGGTAAGGAAGTATCTAAAAGAATTAGTTATCCTATTAAAAGCTTTAATGACAAGCATATTGTTGTTTTAAAAGATAATAAATATTCAATTGTTGATTATCGAAATAATTTGGAATTTAATAAAACATATGATTATATAATGCTTTTAAATGATTTCGTTGTAGGTATTAATGATAAATCCTTAAGTATTTATGATTATAAAGAGAATTTGTTGCAACAAGATGATATAGTTTTGCCAAATGATTATTATAATAAAACTTATATATATGATAAAAATAATAAATTAATTGATACTAAAGAAGCTTTTTGGGTTATCGAAAATCATCCAACTGTAACAATTGAATATTACAACAACAATAATGAAGTTACATCAAAAGTCATAAATGTGTATGAAAAAATGGTTAGTGAGAAATATGATTTTATTTCTTACTATGATGGTGCTTTGTATTTTTATGAAGATGAAGCTAAAACTTCATTACTTGGAAGTTATAAATGTAATAGCAAAAATGTTATTGAATCGGCTAACTCTAGCTATGATAATTGTTATATTGCTAAAGAAAAAAATAATAGTAGTAATGAGTTAAATACCAATAAAAAAGAAGGCTATTTACCGGTTATTGATAAAAGATATGCTTTTATTTATGATACTATGTCTTCTAAAACACCTCTTATCGTTTTGTATGATTTAAAGGGAGAGAAAACTTTAGGAAAGTACACAGAGGTTGATGCGGGTATTTATTCTGGCAGTAATTCTTTAACATTTGCATCAGGATCAGGATTAATAGTAATTGTTAAAAGTGAAAAGAAAGATAAATATGGATTAATAACATTTTCAAATAATAAAGTTTCTAGTGTTTTAGCAGCAGAGTATGCTTCTATGGAAAGAATTGGCGATTACATCCAAGTAAAAAATGACGCCGGAGCATATCAATTAGTTGATAAAAACGGAAGCAAATTAACGGGTGCTTTTAGTGGCAAGATAGTTAATTATATGGACAAGTATGTTAAAGTTTATGAAAATGGCAAGTATTCGGCATATACATTTGATGTTAAAGAAGTTATAAAAAACCAAGAATACTTAGATTTATATAGCTCATATTATGTGGTAATAAATAATCACAATTTATCTATATATGAATATAATAAAAAAGAAGCAATTGGTAGTATTCCTATTTATCAAGATGATTTAACAAATGCATATCAAATTGTTAGTGCCCAAGAGGGTAGATATCAAGTTAAAATAAAAGATCAAGACGGTTTAGAAACTACCAAAGAAATTCCGAGTGCAGAAAGTGGAGTAGAAAATGGAGAAGAATAAGTATACACTTATCTCTATCATTATTCTTTTATTAATATTTATTCCGGCAACTATTGTGGGAATGAAGGAACATTTTAAAGAAGAAAATCCAAATCATGAAGTATATTTTGATAACAAAATATACTTCTATGACAACTCAGAATTAATTGCAAAATATACTTGTAAAACTAAGAATTGTCATTTTGCTAAGGCTAAAAATATGTCCGGAGATGAAGATGTTACAACTTCGCTAATTCTAAAAAAATATGCTTTTATAACTGATTCAAACAAAATAAGCTTAATTGATGTAAAAAGTGGTACAGTCATTCTTAACCCTGAAGAGATCAAAACCTACGAAAAGGGTATAGAAAATGATTCATATGTAATTAAAGTGAATAATAAATTTGGAGTTATTTCCTTTAAGCCGACTTTGAAAGTCTATTTAAAGACAGATTATGATGATATATATTTTACATCTAGTTTTGATATTTCGGCTAAATTATCCGATATTGTTACTTATAAAGATAACAAATATAATATATATGACAAAGACATGAATGTTAAATTTTCTTCGGAAACATACATAGCTTATAAGACGGATAATTATGTTATAGTAAAAAATGAATTTGATCAATATTTTATACAAGATTATAACAATTACTTACTTGTGAATTTGTCAAATATAACTGAGTATAAAGTGTACGGTGATTATTTAGTGATTAAACAAGATGATAATAATATTCTTTTGAAAGAAAATAATACCTCAACATTCCAATTTGATACTATAAAAAGTTATTCGAGCGATGTTCAATTTGCTTTGAATGATAATACTTTAACAGTTAAATTAAATGATGAAATTATAGATTCGTATGATTTATAACATTTAACGAAAAAACTTTTAAATAATAAATATCGATAAAATTGCAATAATTACTTATTATTGCATTTTTTTAATGCAAAATATAATTCTTATTTTTATATAATCTATTGACTTGCTCACCAAAAGGTAATAAAATACTAATTAAATTGTTGGAGGAGTTACAAATTATGAATTTAAAACATTGCTTTGAAACGTTCACTATTATAAAATTTTTCTTAATGAATAAATTATGCTCTTTTGTTTGCCAAAATAACTACATGGCATCATTATGCACTCCTTCAAATATATAGTGACCAAATATAAATAATTTTTTGGTCACTATTTTTGTTATATTGGAGGTGCTTTGAATGAATAACAGTATTACATTACAAGATTTATTGAATAAATTAAGAGAATATAATCCTGAAGAAGTAGGGATTGTTAAAAGAGCTTATGAGTATGCTGACACATTACATCAAGGTCAAATGAGGCAAAGTGGAGAACCTTATATAAGCCATCCTTTAAATGTTGCCTACATTTTAGCTGATATGCATGCTGACAGAGATACAATATGTGCTGGCCTTTTACATGACACATTGGAAGATACTAGCATTACGAAAGAGGATATTGCTCATGATTTTAATCAAAATGTTGCTAATTTGGTGGATGGCGTAACAAAATTGTCAAAAATGAACTTTTCATCTAAGCAAGATCAGAATTATGCAAATACAAGAAAAATAATAACGGGAATAACCGAAGATGTAAGAATAATAATTATTAAACTTGCTGATAGACTTCATAATATGAGAACACTAGAATTTAAATCGGAATTTAAGCAAAAAGAGAATGCACTAGAAACAATGGAAATATTTGTACCACTTGCCTATTATATAGGTGCTTATAGAATAAAATCAGAGTTAGAGGATTTATCATTACAATACCTTAAACCAGATATGTATAAAAAAATAGAAGAGCGAAAATTAAGATTAGAAGAATCGAGCAATGATTGCTTAAAAGAAATGTTATATAAGATAAAAACTTTATTAAATGATAAAAACATACCTAATGAGATAAAGATAAGAACTAAAAATATTTATGGCATATATAAAAGATTAAATGAAGGTCATAAATTATCTGATATACATGATTTGTTAGCACTTAAAATAATGGTAGATGAAGTAGAAAATTGCTATAGAACATTATATTTAATACATAATGAGTATCATCCAATAAACGATAAATTTAAAGATTATATTTGTAATCCAAAAACAAATATGTATCAAAGCTTACATACAACAGTTTTTGGACCTGATGATAGGTTAGTACAAACACAAATTAGAACTTTTGATATGGATAAAGTAGCATCCTTTGGTTTAACTGCATACTGGGATGAACAAAAGGGAAAAGCAAGAGATGTAATGCAAGATGATTTAAAACAAAAATTTCAATTTTTCAAATCATTAACAGAAATTAATTCCATGTTCGGAGATAATCAACAATTTGTAAATCAAGTAAAGGCTGAATTATTTGCAGATAGAGTATATGTATATACAACAAAAGGAGATATCATAGAGCTTCCTAAAGGAGCTACACCAATAGATTTTGCATATAAAATACATACAGATATAGGGAATACAATGGTGGGAGTATTTGTAAATGATGAGTTTGTACCAATAGATTATGTATTACATAATAAAGATAGAGTTAGAATTGTTACTGATGAATTATCTTATGGCCCTAGAATTGATTGGATAGATAAAGCTCAAACAAGTTTGGCAAAAAGAAAAATAAAAGAATTTAGTAAAAAATAGGAGGATGTATGAATAATTTAGATAGATTAGAGGCAGAGGCTATATACATAATAAGAGAGGTTGCTGCAACTTGTAAAAAACCTGTAATGTTATATTCTGTTGGAAAAGATTCATCAGTTATGATGCACTTAGCACTAAAAGCATTTTATCCAGAAAAACCTCCTTTTCCCTTTCTGCATATAGATACAAAATGGAAATTTCATGAAATGATAGAATTCCGAGATAATCAAGCTAAAAAATATGGCATAGATTTGCTTGTTTATACTAATGAAGAAGGAGTAAAAAATAATATTAATCCTTTTGAAAACGGATCAACTTATACTGATGTTATGAAAACAGAAGCATTGAAACAAGCTCTTGATAAATATGGATTTACGTCAGCTTTTGGTGGAGGAAGAAGGGATGAAGAAAAGTCTCGTGCAAAGGAAAGAGTATTTTCTTTTAGAAACAAGACTCATAATTGGGAGCCAAAGAATCAGCGACCAGAGTTATGGAATTTATATAATACTAAAATATTTGATGGAGAATCAATAAGAGTATTTCCTTTATCAAATTGGACAGAAAAAGATATTTGGGAATACATAAAGCGAGAGAAAATAGAGGTAATGCCATTATATTTTGCAAAAGAAAGAGAAATTATCAATATTGAAGGAAATTTGATTTTAATTGATGATGATAGAATTTTAAAATATATTGACAAATCGAAGATAGAAAAACATAAGGTTAGATTTAGAACTTTGGGATGTTATCCGTTAACAGGAGGCTGTTTATCAAATGCAGATACAATAGATAAAGTCGTTGATGAAACATTAGCAGCCGTTACAAGTGAGAGAACAAGTCGAGTTATTGATCATGAAAGTAATACAAATATGGAAAAAAGAAAAAAGGAGGGGTATTTTTAATGAAGGAACAATTGAAAATATTGACTTGTGGTAGTGTTGATGATGGTAAAAGCACATTAATAGGACATTTATTATATGATTCAAAATTATTATATGCTGATCAAAGAAAAGTTTTAGAGCTTGATAGCAAAGTTACAAGTAATGGTAGTATTGATTATTCTCTTTTACTTGATGGATTAGATGAAGAACGCGAACAAAAAATTACAATTGATGTTGCTTACAGATATTTTAATACATCAAGAAGAAGTTTTGTTGTTTTAGATACTCCTGGGCATGAAGAATATACACGAAATATGGCTGTCGGAGCCAGTCAAGCAGATTTAGCAATATTACTAGTTGATGCCACTAAAGGCATTTTGAAACAAACAAAGAGACATCTAAAAATTTGCATGATGATGGGAATAAAAGATTATATTGTTGTAATAAATAAAATGGATTTAATAAATTACGATAAAGCTAAGTTTGAGATTGCAAAGGAAGAAATTATCAGCCAATTTAGCAATTATAAATATTCTACTTTAAAAATAATTCCTATTAGTGCAACGGTTGGCGATAATATTACAAAAAAATCGGTAAAAATGAAATGGTATCAGGATGATACATTGATGAAATACTTAGAAACTGTTAATGTAAATAAATCTGATAGTTCTAAATTTATTATGCCTGTGCAACGAGTTTGTCGTCCAGATCAAAATTTTAGAGGATTTCAAGGTAATGTTGTTTCTGGAAAGATTAATATCGGTGATACAATAACTTGTTTTCCAAGCAAAGAAAAAGCAAGTGTAAAACAACTTTATAATTTAGATAAAAAAGTTAATACAGTATCAAATGGTGAAGCTATTACTATAGTTCTTGATAGAGAAATAGATGTTTCTAGAGGTTGCGTTTTAACAAATGAAGAAAAATTAAATAACGCAAATAACATTAACGTTACAATGTTGTGGATGGACGAAGAAAAATTGAAAATGAACACTGCTTATTATATAAACATAGGGACAATAAGTACACTATGTTACATAAGAAAAATTAATTATAAAATAGATATAGATTCTAACGAACATATATCTTCAATAGAAAATATAACTAAAAATGATATAATTAATTGTGATTTGGAGGTATTAGAAAAAATTCCTGTTACTTTATTTGATTATAATAAGACTTTGGGATCACTAATACTAATAAATCGTATAACAAATGCAACGAGTTCATGTGCAATCGTTAATGGTATATTGAATAACAAGAATTTATTTTATCACAATGCAGTAGTAACAAATGAGGATAGAAAAAAAACATTATGCCAAGAACCTATAACTATTTGGTTTACAGGTCTGTCGTGTTCAGGCAAAAGTACAATAGCAAATGAACTTGATAAGTTACTAAATAAAAATGGATATCATACTATGATTTTAGATGGTGATAATATTCGATTAGGTTTAAATAAAGATCTAAAATTTTCAAATGATGATAGAATAGAAAATATAAGAAGAATTGCAGAAGTTGCAAAACTTATGAATGATGCAGGATTAATAAATATTGTATCATTTATTAGTCCATTAGAAATAAATAGAATAATGGCAAAACAAATAATTGGAGATAAGTTTTTTCTAGTATATGTAAATACTTCTTTTGAAGAATGTGAAAAAAGAGACAAGAAAGGTTTGTATAAAAAGGCAAGAAATGGTGAAATCAAAGATTTTACAGGGATTAATTCTCCATTTGACATTCCGAAGAATGCTGATGTTGTTGTTGATAATATCGATTATAAAGAATGTGCCAACAAAATATATAACGCGATTGAAAAAAGGATAAAATTATAAAATTATGATGATACTTGTATACATTATTGTTAGATTTATTGCAGAAATGATAGATGGTACTTTGGGTATGGCTTACGGGGTAAGTTGCCGAACATTTATAAAAACATTTACTGGTGTTCCGAGTGATGCAATTTCACCAATAATTCATTATGCTGAAATTCCAACAATGCTGTTATCAATGATATCGTATATTAGATATAAAAACATAGATAAAAAAATATTTAAGAATTTACTCATTACTGGAATAATAGGCGGATTTTTAGGAGCATATATAACTTCACTAAAAATAAATTTGATTGAATTTATAATTAATATTTATTTAATTATAATGGGAATTATTATTCTATGTACATCAATTAAAAAAACAAAATCTGTTTAATGAAAAGTAAAGTTTATATTAAAATTTTAGGCTTTGTCGCATCATTTTTGGATGCTATTGATGGAGGTGGATGGGGTCCTATTACTACTGGCAGTTTATTAAATACAGATATTTCTACAAAAAAAGTTATAGGAACAGCTAATGCTACCGAATTTTTTGTAACATAATCTTCTTCAATAAGTTTTATATTGTTTATATCTAATATTAAAAAATATTTAATTGTTACAATTGGTTTGATAATTGGTGGGTCAATAGCCGCACCATTATCAGCAAAGCTTTGTCAAAAAATTCCAAATGAAAAGCAAAGATTATTAATTGGAATAACATTGATTATTTTAAATTTTTATAACTTTGTTTTATTTTTTAAGTAAGGAGGTAAAGATGAAACCTAATGTACTATGTGTTGGTTTTGCAAAATGTGGAACAACAACACTTTATGATATTATGAAACAACATCCCGACATATATTTATCGGGTATAAAAGAGCCAATTTATTATGGTAGTAAAGAATTAGTGGAAAACAAAGGATTTGAATGGTATCAAAACAGATATTATCCGAAATCGTGTGACAAGAAAGTTATTATGGAAATAAATCCGATATTGGGTAGAAGTGTTCCAGCTAATCAAATATATAAAGATTTTGGAAAAAATACAAAAATAATATTTTTAGTTAGACAACCTGCAACTAGAATGTATTCAGAATTCAAAATGAATCTAGTTGATGGAACTTGTTTCACCGAACCTAAAGAAAATTTAGGAAAATCAACAAGAGAATTGTTTGATGATTGGATTAAAAGAAATTTTTATTTGATTAATGGTGAGATTATTTTAAAAGGTGATTATACTACAAAATTTTGTGAAAGTGGAAATTATTATTTAAGAATTAAAGATTATATTGATACATTTGGAAGAGATAATGTGCAAGTCCTGTTTTTTGAGGATTTTATAGCTCATCCCGAAGAAGTGTGTTCAAAAGTATTTGACTTTATTGGTGTTCCTTTTGATGATACTATTAATTATAACTTACATTCAAATGATGGAAATAGATTACCAAGAAATACTTTTACAATGAAAGCAAATCAAATATGTTTTTTAAAAATTTATAAACAAATTTTAATTGAGAAAATACCTTTTACATCAGATAACATGTGTAAATTGCTTAATTTTCTTACATGGCAAGCACCAATAGTGTTATCTCGCCCTAATGACAATCCAGAAAAAATGAGTGATGGAGCATACAATTTTGTTAATAATTACTATCATAATATGATGGTTGAACTTTCGGACTTATTAGGCATAGATTTATTTGAAAAATGGAATGTAAATACTAATCAAAAGGTTTTAAAAAAATAGGAGGAAATATGGTTAAATTTGATGATGAATATTATAAAAAAACAATAGAAAAATACAATTACAATGCAATGGATTTTAAGCCAATAGATTTTGATTTAAACACAATAAGTAAGGATGTTATGAAAGAAAAATGGCTATGTCATTATAAAGCAGAAGATTTTGTTGAAGGTATAAAAGATGGCAAAAAGCAAATAGTTACAACTGGAATAGGATTAAGTGGTACGCCACATATGGGAACTTTATCACAAATTCTAAGAGCAATATTTTTGCAACAAGCTGGTTTTGATGTGCAGTTTGTTTTAGGAGATTTGGACTCATATAATGCACGAAACCAATCTTTGGAAGTATTGGCAGAAAGAGTAGAAAAATATTCTAATTTTATTAAAAATCTAGGCTTTGATGAAAGAAAAGGAATCTTAAGAAATCAAATAGATCATCCAGAAATACTTAAAACTGCCTATTTAATATCAAATTGTTTAACAGATGAAGATTTTTTGGCAGCAGAGGAAGACTTATCTGAATTATATAAGAGTAAAAAAATATACAATGGAATTGATTTTAAAGTAAAACAAGCAATTTTGTTGATGGTAGCAGATTTTATTAGTTTAGGAACAATAAATGACTATGATAATGTTTTAGTAATGTTAGGTCTTGAGGAACATTTGTATGTTCAAATAGCTCAAAAAGTTGTAGATAGAATGAAACTAGATATGTCAGTAGGAGCATTATATTCAAGAATTATTAAAGGATTAAATGGTTATCCTAAAATGAGTAAAAGTATTCCAGATTCTTCTATAACTGTTGATATGACTCCTGATAAAATATATGATTTGGTTGTAAATAGCAAAGATCAATACAATAACCCTGAAGATTCTACAATATTTCAAATGATGAGCGCAGTATCTTATTATACAATAGAAGAATTAAGAGAACTTCGTGAAAAATGTATTCGAGGAGGTGCTGATTGGCATGAAGAAAAAAAAGGTTATGCAAAAGTGTTGACAAGGATATGTAAGGAGTGGAAATAATGGATTCAATAACAGAACTGTTATATAGATTAAATGTTAATTCAGAATATGATTTAGATTTATTAAAAAAATCATTTGAAGATGTTTTGAATATAGAAGATTCAAATGTAAGAAATGTTTTACTAGGTTCATTATTGACAGCTTTAATGACTAAAAATCCAACTCACGAAGAAATTTCAACATTATTAAAAGTTGCATTTAGTAAAGATAATTATAATCCGTTAAATCGTGAATTAATCAATTTGGGTGACAATGTTAAAACTGTTACAATTGTTGGGAGTGGAAAAAAAGGAATAAAAACTATAAATATATCAACAGCTAGTGCATTTTTAGCAGCAAGTATGGGGGCTTATGTAGTTAAGCCGGGTTCTTTTTCAACTTCTTCCATGACAGGATCAGCAGATTTTATGAAGTTAGTAGGAGCTAAGAAAAATATCTTATTAGATAATAGTATATCAATTTTGAAAAAATGTGGTTTTGCGTTTTTTGGTATAGAAGATATAATTCCGAAATTTGATAAACTATATGGTGGAAATTTTTATGCTCCCCATGTTTTGAGTTTTGGTCTAGCTGCCTTGGTTTGTCCATTAAAAACTGATGCTGTACTATATGGCTTAGCTCATCCAAATGTTGAATTATCATTAAATGTATTAAAAGATTTTGGGATAAAAAACGCTATGGTTGTATCTAGTACAGATGATGATATACATTTCATAGATGAAATGGGAATCTGTGGAACAACTCGTTTAATTGGTACTACAGATGGAGTTACCAATGGTAAATTACTAACATTTAATCCTTTGAAAGACTTAAATCTTCCTAAATATACTTCTGCTGATATAAAACAAGGAAAAGATAAGAAGGAAAATATAAAATATATATTAAAGGCATTAAAGGGTGAAGGAAATATAGCTCATGAAGATATAATATGTATTAACTGTTCCAATATATTGTATTTATCAGGTCTTGTTAAAGATTTGAAAGAAGGTTATGAAGTGTCAAAAAAACAGATTAGAACAGGTAAAGGGTTAGAAAAGTTAAAAGAGTATGTATTGTTAACTGGTGGTAATTTAAACAATATAAATAAAATATTGAAAGATTAAAAATAGGATATGAGTATAATGAAAGAAATATATTATGTTGAAAGAAATAATTTTTATTTTAATAAAAAAGTTAAAAGAAAATGCGATATTGATGAAGTGGAGATTGAGCCATTAACTTTAGGATTATGTGGAAGTGATTTGAATAAATTTTTAAAGCAATCGCCAAATAAAGATTATTTATTAACTCATGTTCTAGGTCATGAAATAAGTGGAAAGGTAACAAATATTGGTGATAATGTAACAAATATCAAAATAGGTGATATAGTAGTAGTTAATCCGTTTAATATTCCAGATACTTTAAAATTGTGTGAAAGTTTTAGTTTGTGTGATGAAGAAATTGATATTGTAGGAAGAAATATAGATGGTGGATATTCTGAGTTAATATATTTACCAAAAAAATGTGTATATAAATTATCATCAAGCATATCTACTGAAGAAGCCATATTTATTGATGATATAGCTGTAGCATATCATGGAATACACTATATAAAAGAATATAAAAGCGTTTTTAATGATGTGGCTGTAATAGGTGATGGACCATTAGGAATTTTATGTTATAGAGTATTAAAAGTATTATATCCACAAATAAATGTAATTTTATTTGCAAGAAATCAAGAAAAAATAAAAAATTTAAACATTAATTTTGAAAACTATGACAGGATCAACTTATATAAAAATAAATTTGATGTGGTTTTAGAAGCTGTTGGAGGGCAACAATCTGATACACTAAATAAATCAATTTTAATTGGAAAAAACAATTGTATAATTTTATGTTATGGTGTTTATAATTTTAATTATATGGCAGAATTAGATATAAGAACTTTGTTCTATAAACAAGGAATGTTAAAGGGAATTAATTCTTATTGTAATAAAAATAAAGACTTTGAAAATGCAATTTCGTTGTTATCTTCTAAAAAGCTACTTGTTAGTGATTTAATAACAAATAGAATTAATTTTGATGATTCAGTAGAATTTATAAAAAATTATGCAAGTATTAAAAATAACATCAAAACAATATTTGAGGTAAATAGAAAATGAAAACATTTTTTGTTGATATAGATGGTGTCATTTATAAAAATGGCAAAGTAAACAAAGATGTTATTGATTTAATAGATAACAGTGATAATCGTTTGGCTTTTTGTACAGGTAGAGGATATACTAGATGTTTAGATATTGTTGGCGATTTCTTGAAAAAAGATTCAATATTAATTGTCGAAAATGGTTCAAAAATAGTAGATTATACTGGAAATGTAATTTATTCAAAAAACATTTCGTCAAAAACTAAGAAAGTATTGAAAAATATTGACTATAATCAGATAGAAAGTATAATTTATAATTCTAACGACTTAAATAATTATATATCTTTTTCTAAAATTCCATTAAAACATATTGTGAAAAATTATAATAAATTTCTTGATTTTTATGATGAAATGTTGCATCAACATTTTACTCAGATTACTGTTAAATTTGAAAATGATATATATAAAAATTATTTTGTAGATTATTTAAACTCAAAAAATATAAATGTAAAAAAATCAGAGGATTATATAATTATTAACGAAAAAAATGTGAGTAAAAAAAGTGGAATTAATGAATATATCAAAAAATATAGAATTGAAGTATCTGATACTATTGTAATAGGAAATGACTACAATGATATAGAAATGTTTAAAATGAATTGTGGATATAAGATAGCAGTAAAAGATGAATATACGCCTGAATCATTACTTGAACTCGCAACAGATATAACAGATTTCAATAATTTATCTAAAATAGTTTCTATAATTATTAAAAAATGACATTAAATTATATAATAGTCTAAATATAGGCATAAAACTCTATTAAATAGATTAAAAAAATGAAAAATCGGCATAAATACGACAAATAATCATAAAAGCATTTGACAAAAAAATGAAAGTATGATATCATATAGTGCAATTCGAGAGGGGGACTAAATAATATGATTAACGATTCAAAGAAGTCATTTGATGTATTAAAAGAAAGAGGATATGTATATCAAGCGACAAACGAAGAAAAAATTAAAGAAATGTTAAATGGTGGAGAGCCTAAAACATTTTATTTGGGTATAGATCCAACTGCCGATAGTTTACACATAGGACACTTCTTTGCTTTAACAATGGTAAGAAGATTGCAAAAAATGGGACATCATCCAATAATTGTTATTGGAGGAGCAACAGCATTAATTGGTGATCCAACAGGCAAAAAAGACATGAGAAAGATGTTAACAAAAGAACAAGTAGCACATAATAAGGCAGAAGTAAAAGAACTTGTAAAAAGATTTGTGGAAGTAGATGGAGAAAACCCAGCATTAATTTTAGATAATGCAGAATGGATTAATCCTGAATCATATATTGATTTTATGAGAAATATTGGAGTTCATTTTAATGTTAATAAAATGTTAGCAACTGACTGTTATAAGAATAGATTAGAACAAGGTGGATTAACATTCTTGGAAATGGGTTATATGTTAATGCAAGCTTATGATTTTGTATACTTGAACGAAAAATATGAATGTACATTAGAAATAGGTGGATCTGATCAATGGGCAAACATGATTGCTGGTGTTGAACTAGCTAGAAAAATGGATTTTGCAAATGAAAAAGAAGATAGAGGATTACAAACATTAACTTGTCCATTATTAGTAAAAGCTGATGGAGAAAAGATGGGAAAAACAGCATCTGGTACATTATGGGTTTCTAGAGAGAAAACAACAGTATATGATTTTTATCAAATGTTCATGAATTCATTTGATGAAGATGTAGAAAGATTATTATCATTCTTTAGTGACTATGAGATAGAAGATATAAAGAAAATGTGCAAAGAGGATATAAGAAGTGCTAAAAAATTAATGGCATTTGAAGTAACAAAGCTTGTACATGGTGAAGAAGAAGCATTAAAAGTAAAAAAAGCAAGTGAAGATATTTTCTATGGTAAGGGAACATCAGTTGAGATGCCAAACTATACTATTGATTTTAGTGAAATAAAACCAGGTATTGATTTAGCAGATTTGATGGTTAAAATTCAAATGGCAAAATCAAAAAGTGAAGTTAGAAGATTGTTAGAACAAGGTGGAATATATCTAAACGAAAAAAGAGTAGATGACAATCCTAAGATTGTTACAGAATCTGACATTGTTGATAATGAAATGGTGTTAAGACGTGGTAAAAAGAATTATATGAAAGTTTTAGTAAAAAGATAAAAATACTAAAACTTTTTTTAATTATTGAAAAAAATGACACAAAGCCAAAATAATATGATATAATGTATATGTGTAGATTTATTGAATGTTGAAAAAAATACCTAGTAGTTTTTATAGTTTGTTTTTAGAGAACTGATGTGTGGTGAAAATCAGTACAATTATAAAAATGAATTACAATTTTTGAGTTCAATCGGTGTTGAACCGTTATAATTTTAAGTGCATAGTTAAATTACTATGAATTAAGGTGGTACCGCGAGCTATTTCGTCCTTATATTGGATTTAGATAGTTCGCTTTTTTTAAGGAGGATGAGTATATGAAAAAAGCATTTGATGTATTAAAAGAAAGAGGATATGTATATCAAGCGACAAACGAAGAAAAAATTAAAGAAATGTTAAATGGTGGAGAGCCTAAAACATTTTATTTGGGTATAGATCCAACTGCCGATAGTTTACACATAGGACACTTCTTTGCTTTAACAATGGTAAGAAGATTGCAAAAAATGGGACATCATCCAATAATTGTTATTGGAGGAGCAACAGCATTAATTGGTGATCCAACAGGCAAAAAAGACATGAGAAAGATGTTAACAAAAGAACAAGTAGCACATAATAAGGCAGAAGTAAAAGAACTTGTAAAAAGATTTGTGGAAGTAGATGGAGAAAACCCAGCATTAATTTTAGATAATGCAGAATGGATTAATCCTGAATCATATATTGATTTTATGAGAAATATTGGAGTTCATTTTAATGTTAATAAAATGTTAGCAACTGACTGTTATAAGAATAGATTAGAACAAGGTGGATTAACATTCTTGGAAATGGGTTATATGTTAATGCAAGCTTATGATTTTGTATACTTGAACGAAAAATATGAATGTACATTAGAAATAGGTGGATCTGATCAATGGGCAAACATGATTGCTGGTGTTGAACTAGCTAGAAAAATGGATTTTGCAAATGAAAAAGAAGATAGAGGATTACAAACATTAACTTGTCCATTATTAGTAAAAGCTGATGGAGAAAAGATGGGAAAAACAGCATCTGGTACATTATGGGTTTCTAGAGAGAAAACAACAGTATATGATTTTTATCAAATGTTCATGAATTCATTTGATGAAGATGTAGAAAGATTATTATCATTCTTTAGTGACTATGAGATAGAAGATATAAAGAAAATGTGCAAAGAGGATATAAGAAGTGCTAAAAAATTAATGGCATTTGAAGTAACAAAGCTTGTACATGGTGAAGAAGAAGCATTAAAAGTAAAAAAAGCAAGTGAAGATATTTTCAGCAACAAAGGTAACTCTGATAATACTGAAACAAAAAAAGTATCCAAAGAGATTTTAAAAGAAGCTATTAATGTCGTAGAAGTATTAATGTTGTCAGGTATATTTGAGTCAAAATCTGAGGCTCGAAGATTAATTGATCAAAATGGTGTAAGTATTAATAATAATAAAGTTACTTCTACTGATATGTTAATTGATATGAATTTGCTAGATAATGATGCTCTATTAATACAAAAAGGCAAGAAAAAATTCGTTAAGTTAATTTTTGAATAGAAAAGGTTATTTGGCTATTATTTTGAAAAAGCTAATAACTCTTTTTCAAATGATTTATATTTAAAGGCTACGGTTTTTATGGAAAATGATATGAGTTATAATAACTTAACAATTTCATCAGACAAATCAGCTAAATCTTTCCATAATATTGAAATGAAAGATTTAGATAATGCGAAAATATTAGTCTTGAATAAAATTAATGCTTAAAGCAAAAGATGTAATAAGATATATTAATAGAGTCAATAATAGATGAAAATGATTGGAAAAGTTTATAAGTTTAATAGCGGAAATATTATTGAGTATAATTAGACTGGAAGGTAATACTATATGATAAAATGGCTTGATGATGTAACAAATAAAATTATTGAAAAAACTGATAATTTACAAATTATTACTTGTTAATGTGGAATATCTACTACTGGAATTGCTCATATAGGTAATTTTCGTGAACCAATTATTACGTATTTTGCCACCGAAGCATTAAAGCAAAAGGGAAAAGAAGTCAGGCTAGTCATGTCTTTTGATGATTTTGATAGATTTAAAAAAGTTCCTATTGGTATGCCTTATACAAGTATGCCTAGTCCCTTTAGTAAAAATAAAACTTATGGAAAGGAACTTGAAGATATTTTTTTAGAAGAATTAAGTAGACTGGATATTTATCCGGAAATAATATATCAAACTGAACAATATAAAAGTGGTAGGTATGATGAAAAAATTATACTTGCTATGGATAAAAGAAATTTTTGATATTATTTCAAAATTTAAAACACAAGAATTTACAATAGAAGATAAGAATAATTATTATCCAATTAGTTTATATTGCCAATGTTGTGGAAAAGATTCAACTACTATAATAAATTATAATAAAAAAACTCATGAAGTTGAATATAAATGTGTTTGTGGAGACCAACGTATACAAAGGATTGAAAAAGTGGAAATATTAAAATGCAATGGAAAATTGATTGGCCTATGAGATGGCAAGAGTAAGGTGTTATTTTTGAACCGAGTGGTAGAGATCATTCTGCTGAAAATGGAAGTTATGCTGTTTCAAAAGTAATTGCAAAACAAATTTTTGACTACGATGCGCCATCATATATTGCATATGATTTTATAGGCATTAAAGGTGTTAATGGAAAAATGGCATCATCAGCAGGAAATGTTTTAACTTTGACTGATTTATTAAGAGTCTGTGATAAAAATATTATTTTGTGGTTTTATGCAAAAAATAAGCCAAATCATCAGTTTAATATCGCACTTGATGAAGATGTTTTACGTTATTATGCAGAATTTGATAGCGTGAACGAAGAAGAAAATCAATGCTTAAAAGATACTTTAGTAGTGTTACAACAAAGGTATAATACGACTCAAGAATTGCAAAATAACTTATATTCTGTAGCAAAGAATGGGGAAGAGGATTCAAAAACGGTAAAAAATAAGCAAAAAAGGTATTTTTAAATAATTTATAATTTAATTTTAGGAAAAGATAGTGGGCCAAAAATGGGGCTGTTATTATCAGCAATGAATTATGATGTAATAAAATCAAAATTACAAAAATTTGACGAACTTGTTCGTCAGAGATTAAATTCAAAAAATAATTAAAGAAAAAGTAAAAAACGTAAATTATTTGTTCTTTACTTTTTCTATTTTAATAGTGTACCTAATTGGTCTTAATATTTTAAGTAAACTAAGTACTGATGGAGAATATGCTCCACATTCAATTCTAGCAATTTTTCTCTTGACACACCAGAATACTTGGAAAATAAATCTTGTGTTAAGTTGTTTTCTTTTCTAAACCTTATAAACCCTTTAATAAATATTTCATTTGATTTTTCAGGATTATAAGCAACCCCAATATAATTTTTATCATAATCCATACGGCTTCATCAGAATAATTGCATCAAATATGAGATACAATTCGGTAAAATTTAAACTTTTTATTGAAAAAAATATTTTAAAATCGTGCAATATTGTTGTAAGGGGTTACGTTTAATAAGAAAAACATGCCAAATATTAGCATTGCCTATAGGAAAGATAACAAAGCTACATTCAAAGCCTTTAACATTGAAAAAACTAATACTTATGTTAGGCGTCTACTAAAGAAATTGTAGAAATATTTAAAGGAGAAAAAATGAAATTATTTTTAAATGGCGGGGGTTGTGGTAACCAAACATTACTAGCATACAGAGAAATAAATAAAATAATTAATCATAATAAACCGGTATTATATATACCACTTGCTATGGATGAAGAAGATCATCCATATGATGGTTGTTACGAGTGGATTAAAGAAGAAATATCAAGTATAGATATTCCAAGTATTGAAATGGTAAGATCATTTGAAGATTTAGAAAAAAAGAATTTAGATGATTATTCTTTAATATACATTGGGGGAGGAAATACTTATAAACTATTAAATGGTATTAAGACAACAAAAACCTATGATAAATTAAAGAGTTACTTATTAAAAGATGGAATAGTATATGGTAGTTCTGCCGGGGCTGTTATCTTTGGAAAAAGTATAGATATTATAGAAGTAATGGATAGAAATGAAATTAATTTAACTGATACAAAAGGATTTAATTGTTTAAATAATATTTCTGTATTTGTTCATTATACTAACTATAAATCTAGACTTTCCGAAGAAGAAAATAAAAAACTAACTGAAAAATATACCAATTTTATTACTGAATACACTAGTAGTAATGAGGAGGTAATAGCAATTCCAGAGGAAGATACTATTTTCTTTGATGGTAAAAATATAAGAGTAATAGGAGAATTACCGTATTATATTTTTGAAAATGGAAAAATGAAAAAAATTTCAGCAAAATAATAGCTCAATGTCAAAATAATTTTATTTTGCAAAGAGAATTTACCCTTATACATGAACAAATAGCAAGAAATTATAAAAATATTAAGAAATATGATATAATTCAAAGTAAGGAGATGATAACTTTGAAAAAAATAACTTTTGTAACAGGGAATTGGTCAAAAATTTTAAGTGCTAAACAAATATTAGAGCCCTTAGGAATTGAGGTTTCTCATGTTAAAATGGAAACAACTGAAATTCAAGCAGATAGTGTTGAAGAAATAGCAATACATTCTGCAAAAGAAGCTAGTGATAAACTAAAATGCAATGTTTTAAAAAATGATACAGGTTTATTTGTAGAAGCTTTAGGTGGTTTTCCTGGTCCTTATACTCATTATGTTGATGAAAAAATTGGTGAAGATGGACTTCTTAAACTTCTTGAAGGCATAGAAAATCGAAATGCTTGTTTTATTGAAGCTTTTGCATATTGTGAATATGGCAAAGATCCAATTGTATTTAAGTCAATTACAAAAGGAAAAATTGCTAAAGAAAAATCTGGAACCTTTGGCTGGAGTTGGGACTTTATCTTTATTCCTGAAGGTTATGATAAAACAATGGGAAATTATAATGATGATGAAAGATGTCATGTTTGGAATACTGATGGTTATAAAGAACTTGCAGAGTTCTTAAAAGAAAATTAACTATGATTAAAGTTGTTGCATTTGATTTAGTGGGAGTTTTGGTTAATGAAAGAGATATTGTTTTATCAAGTGAAGAAGAAAAATTAGAAAGATTATTTGGACCTAATTTAAGTGATGATGATTATCTTAAGAAAGCAAAAGAAATTGTTTGTGATGGAAAAAATATAGTAAATACTACAGAAGTTTTAATTAATAAATTATATAAAGTTAAGGATAAAGATATATTTAAAAAGATAAAAAAAATAAATAGCAAGGTAAAAGTTGTTATTGCTACTAATCATGTATCTTTTGTAAAAGATTTTATTAATAGTCATTTTGATATAAACTATTTAGATGATTTAATTATATCTGCTGAGATAAATAGAATAAAACCTAATTTAGATTTTTATGAGTTTATATTAAACAAATATAAAATAAATGCAACTGAATTATTATTTTTAGATGATAATATAAAAAATATAAATGGTGCAAATGTATTGGGTATAAAAACAATTAGGGTAGAAAAATCTATTAATATGATAGATGAAATAAAATCATATTTAAATATGTGAGAATTGAGATGAAAATGAAAAAGCTGGTTATAAATAAAAATAATCTTGAACTAAAAGATATAAATGAATTTGTTTATAGACCTAGAGCAATTATAATTAATTCTAATAATGAAATTTTATTAGGTTTTTGTAATAATACATATCAGTTTCCAGGTGGTTTTTTAGAAGATAATGAAACGTTGATTGAAGGACTAAAAAGAGAAATACTAGAAGAAACAGGAATTATATTAGACGATAAGGAAATTATAAAGTTACTTAAATAAAGATTATCCCCAAAAAGGCATTAATAGGTTAACTGAATTTATTTATTATTATGTTCTAACAGATAAAAAAGTAAATTTAAACAATACCAATTATGATGAATGGGAACAAGATAATAATTTTAAGCTAGAATATATTTCTATTGATGAATTTGAAAAAGTATTAAATAAAACAAAAAATGATAATCAAATGAATGAAATGATTTAAAAAGATATGATAAAAGTTTTTAGTATAATAAAAAAAGAATTGTAAAGAGTGGTGATATAAATGAAAAAAATATATTTATTAAGTGGTCCAGGTACAACCAAAGGTTTTTCAAATGTAGTTTCTAACGAATTACAAAAAGATTTAAAAGATGTAAAAACTATATCATTTATTGCTTCTTCTCCAAAAGATCATGAGAAAAACATTAATTTTGTTTATGGTAATGAAAAAATAACAGGGATGATTAACCATTTGAAAAATTTTGCAAGTTTTGAACAAGTAAGTATAGTTGATGATGAAAATAAATATTTAGATATTAATACTGATGTTATTTATTTACTTGGTGGTAATTATGAAACGCAATTAAGCTTCATTAAAGAAAATAAATTTGATGAGATACTTAAAAATTATAATGGTATTTTGCTTTGTACAAGTTGTGGTGCAATGAATATTGCAGAATATGGTTATTATTCTAAAGATGAAGATATTGAAGAAAGTTTCTTTTATAAAGGACTAGGTTTTACTAATATTACAATTGATCTACATTTTGAAATAGAAAATGAAATTCAAGTTGAGGAAGCCAAAAAGATGTCGTTTAAACATGCTATTTATGGCATTCCAAATTCATCTTGTATAAGAATAAATAACAATAATGTTGAAATGATTGGTAAAGTTTATGAATTTAATAATGGCAAAATGATTGAACATAATTAAATATTATGATCAGTTATAGAAAGGATAGAAAGCATGATTAAATATAGTGATGAAGAAGGTTTTATTAGACCTCATGGAATAAAATATAAAGAAAATCAAGATAAAAATATTAAACTTTCTAAAGTGGCTGTTGGAGTATTTTCAAGACATCTATTTGAAGATGTAATAGAAAAGTTTAGTTCTCTAGAAGTAGGGTATATGTCAAGTGCCAATATGGAAAGAAATGTTTATATAATTAAGTATAAAGATGTTGAAATAACATTCTTTATGGCTGGGGTAAGTGGTCCGTGGATAGCTGGTGATATTGAAGAGTTGTATGCTGCTGGGGTAGAAAAAGTTATTATCTTTGGAAATTGTGGCGTACTTGATGCAAATATTGAAGATTGTAGTATCATTATCCCAACACTTGGATATAGAGATGAAGGAACAAGTTATCATTACGCTCCAGAAAGTGAAACAATAGAAATTAATCCTAACTATAAAGAAGAGTTTATTGAAATATTAAAAATGTTTGATTTTGACTATACAAAGGGAGCTACTTGGACTACAGATGCTTTTTATAGAGAAACTAAAGATAAGATTAAATATTATAAAGATAATGGAGTAGTTTGTGTAGAAATGGAAGGTACAGTCATTGCTGCAGTTTGTAAAAGATTAAATATGAAATACTTTACTTTCTATTATGCAGGAGATAATTTAGATGGAACTGTCTGGGATAAAAGAAGTTTAAATGGACTAGTAAATATAAATAAGAAGAAGGAAGTATTATTGTTAGCATTAGAGCTTGCTTTAGTAATAAATGAATAGAATAATTATGCTTTTTTCAATAAAAATATTAAATTTCGCAAAAATATATTGACATTAGCAAAAATAAGAGTAAAATGGTATTTAAATTTATTTGAAGGAGAGCATATGAGTTTAATTGAAAATTATTACAATTTAGATATTAAAATAAAAAAACACAATTGCTGTGTTTATTGCTCATGCTGTTTTTCTGTGATTTGTGATGAAAAAATCGGTGATTAAAAACAAGTTTGTTTTTGACACCGGTTTTTTTGTATATATGGAGGTGAAAATTTGAATGTTACATTAGAGTCATTAATTTCAAAAGTTAATGAATATGAACCAACAAAAGCTGATGTTGTAAAAAAGGCTTATGAATATGCAAAAATATTGCATGAAGGTCAATATAGGCAAAGTGGGGAACCTTATATAATTCATCCTTTAAATGTTGCTTATATTTTAGCGGAAATGCACGCTGATATTGATACTGTGTGTGCTGGTTTACTTCACGATACACTTGAAGATACTCATGTTACAAAAGAAGATATATCACATGATTTTAATCAAACAGTTGCAACATTAGTTGATGGAGTTACAAAAATCTCTAAAATGAATTTTTCTTCAAAGCAGGATCAAAACAATGCTAATACAAGAAAAATAATTACGGGCATAACTGAAGATGTAAGAATTATTATAATTAAGCTTGCAGATAGACTTCATAATATGAGAACATTAGGGTTTAAATCAGAATTTAAACAAAAAGAAAATTCTTTAGAAACTATGGATATATTTGTTCCTTTGGCTTATTATATCGGAGCTTATAGAATAAAGTCTGAGTTGGAGGATTTATCACTTCAGTATTTGATGCCTGATAATTATAAAAGAATAGCGGAACAAAAAGAAAAAGTTGAAGAAGATAATAAAACTTGCTTACAGGAAATGCTTTTAAAAATTAAAGAATTATTAGAAAGTAGAGAAGTGCCAAATGAGATAAAGGTAAGGACTAAAAATATTTATGGTATTTATAAAAAAATAGCTGCAGGTCAAAAATTATGTGATATTCATGATTTATTAGCCTTAAAGATTATGGTTCAAGAGGTTGATGAATGTTATAAAGTTTTAGGGCTAGTTCATAGTAAGTATCATCCAATAAATGATAAATTTAAAGATTTTATTTGTAACCCAAAGACAAATATGTATCAAAGTTTACATACAACTGTATTTGGGCCTGATGATAGATTAGTACAAACACAAATAAGAACTTTTGATATGGATAAAGTAGATTCTTTTGGACTTACTGCATATTGGGATATTAAAAAAGGAAATGTCAGAGATAGAATGCAAGATGATTTAAAAAGTAAATATCAATTTTTTAAATCATTAGTAGAAATAAATTCAATGTTTGGAGACAATCAGGAATTCGTAACTAGAGTTAAACAAGAATTATTTTCTGATAAAGTTTATGTTTATACTCCAAGAGGAGATATAATAGAGTTACCTAAAGGATCTACACCTATTGATTTTGCATATAAAATTCATACTGATGTGGGAAACACTATGGTGTGTGCATTTGTTAATGATGAGTGCGTTCCAGTGGATTATGTGCTTAAGAATAAAGATAGAGTTAGAATTGTAACTGATGTTTTATCATATGGGCCTAGAAAAGAATGGGCTGATATAGTTAAGACTAGTTATGCAAGAAAAAGAATTAAAGAATTTGGAGGAGGGATAAAATGAAAGAACCAAATTTATGGAAAAACGAAAAAGATTTTTATTTAAATGTTTTGAACAATCCTTGGTATAAGTTATTGGTAAAACTAGAAAATTTAGTTTCAATGGAAACTATGAAATTTTATGAAGAAAAAGGGATTATTACAATGCATTTGCCAGTTACGACTGGCTCAATTTCAAGCCCTATGGGAAGAGGAAGTGATTCATTACCTGTTAAGGTAAACTTAGAGGGAATAGACACATATTTAGCAGATTCAATGCAGTTTTTATTAGAATATGGTTGTAGATTAAATGAAAAAGGAGTTTATTATGTAATGCCATCATTTAGAGGAGAAAAAGCTGATGAAAGGCATTTATGTCAATTTTATCATAGTGAAGCTGAAATTCCTGGAAATTTAGATGATGTAATGAATCTAGTTGAAGAATATGTTAAATATCTTTCAAAAAAAATTCTTGAAAAGTTTAGAGATGAGTTAGTTGAAGCCATCGGAGATGTTTCTCATATTGAAAAAATAGCTAAATATAGTGGAAATTTTCCTAGAATTGCATTCAACCAAGCTGAACAATCATTAAAGGAAAAGTTCGGAGATAATTTAAATGATTATATTGAATATAATGATGGTTGGAGAAATATAACTCGAAAAGCAGAACAAGAATTGATAAAAATTTATGGTGGTATAGTTTGGATAACTAATTATGATATTCTTGCAGTACCATTTTATCAAAAATTTGATAATGACTTAATTGGTACTACTAAAAATGCTGATTTATTATTTGGGATTGGCGAAACAGTTGGTTGTGGTGAAAGACATCAAAATGATGTAGATTTATTAAAATCAATGAAATTGCACGAAGTTGATAAAGAAGAATATGAATGGTATATTAAATTAAAAGAAAAGTATCCTTTACAAACAGCAGGATTTGGCATGGGAATAGAAAGATATTTGATGTGGGTGTTAAAAGCTAGTGATATTAGAAATATGCAAATTTGTTTAAGATTTAATGGCGAACAAATAATTTTATAAAAGGAGTGAATGTATATATAATGAAAAAATATAATGTTGATGAAATAAAACAATTGAGTTATACCGATTTTATATCTTTAATAAAAGAAGAAAATAGACCATCTGGTGGCAAAAAAACTATTAGAGAGATAGCAATTAATAGTTTTATAAATGACAAATCAAACGTTTTGGAAATTGGTTGTACAAATGGTTTTTCATCTTTAGAAATTAATAAATTAGTTAATTGTAATGTAGTTGGTATTGATATAAATAAAAATTCAATTGACAATGCAAATGAAAAAATTAAATTAAATGGGCTTGATGAAAATAAAATTAGATTTGAATATGGAAATGCGGAAGATTTATCACAATTTGGTGATAATACATTTGATTTAATAATTTGTGGAAATGCAATCTCTTTTATAAATAATAAAGGAAAAGCGTTTGAAGAATTAATTAGAGTGTTAAAGCCAAATGGATTTATATCAATAGTTCCAATTTGGTATAAAGAAAAACCTAATGTAGATGTTATTAAAAAAGTAAATAAAGAGTTAGGCTTTGAAATTGTATGTTATTATGAAAAAGACTGGTTAGATTTTACAGATAAAAAATTAGAGTTATATTATAAAAAGGATTATCATTTTATATATTGTACAAAAGAACAAATTGAAATATATGTAAATAATATGATAGATTCCAAAAACCATTTGAAAATATACAATAATGATGAATTAAAGGTTATAAAGGATAGGTGGATTAATACAATAAATATATTTAATGAAAATTTATCTATGACAAATTATTCGATTATTTTATTAAGGAAAAGTATATGTGCTGAAGAGCCTGAAATATTTTTAACTGAGGAGTTAGTTTATGAGCGTTGATAAAATTGACTTGACTCCAGAAGATTTTAATGCGTTGGTTAATGAAAATGGAAATAAATTTAATAGTACAATTCTCGAAATATTTAGTAAAAGGGCAGATAAAGTTGAACCATCAAATTTGTTAAATAATTATCAAAGAAAGTTAGCGCTTTATGAGCCTTCTAAAATCGACCCACGAGTATATAATGAAATAAGTAATATTTTTTTTGATACAGTAAGCAAAGATTTTGAGTGTATTGAATTATCACCGATTAGTCCATTAGGTTTAAATTCAGTATTGACTGCTACTAATCAAAATAATGTTTTAAGTGCTTCAAGAAATTCTGAGGTAATAAGCGATTCTGCAATAGCTATGGCATTAGAGTGTGCTTACAGAAAGAAAGTATTAAAAGAAAAAGTAATAAATTTAGCTTCATCTACAAGAATTTTACGAACTCAAAGTTATAGTAAAGGTAAGAAAACACACTGGAGCCAACATTTTAGAGCTTGTTCATTAATATCAAGCTTCAGAAACTCCGGTTATAAACTATTTGAAATGTTTGTTTTTCAAATACATAATTGGTTAAATGTTTTAGAAAATTTAAAAGATAATTTAGAAATTGAAAAAATTAATTTAAATTTATGCTATATTCCTTTGGTTATGGAGATATTTTCTGCTCATAATATTGATATGAATTCAATACTTAGTAATACTGTAAATCCCGAATTCGATATTTTTCACACTTATGATATTGATTTGCCTAGTGTTATATGTTCTGAAAAAGATATAAATTTATTAAAAATAACGCAAGATTATTTAATTAGTATAAAAAATACTTATAATATGTTGAATAATTATGTTATTACACCACTAAAGGCTAATCATGAACAAGTTAATTTTAATTTACAATTGAATAGAAAATCTGGTCTAACATATTATGATAATATATGTTTTGAATTGGAAGTTGTTTTTAAAAATGGTAAAAATCTAGTGTTGGTAGATGGTGGAATTAATGATTGGATTGGTAAAATTTTAAGTGATTCTAAAGAAAAGTGCATAACTTCAGGAATGGGGTTAGAATATTTAGGAAGGGTGTATACTAGAAAATTATGAATATTCAAATAACTGGTGCAAGTGGTAGTGGTAAAACTTTTCTTGGAAGAGAATTGGCAAAAGTATTAAAATGTAATTTTGTAGATACTGATGATATTTTATGGGTTTGGCAAGAGGACATTCAACCTTATACAATTCCAATTAGTGATGAAGAAGCTAAAGATAATCTAAAAAAGATATTGGTAAATAATACTTCAACGGTTGCTAGTGGTTTATTTTATCCATGGTCAGAAGATTTAATACCAATGTTTGATTTGCTAATAATAGTGGAAACTGATGTTAAAATAAGAAAAAAAAGAATTATTGATAGAGAGTTCGAAATGTATGGAAATAGATATAAAAAAGGTGGAGATATGTATGAGCAGTTTAATAAATATTTGGATTGGGCGTTGAAATACGATATCTCGGATGATCCACTTGGTAGCAAAAAAGAAACTGACAAATGGGCAGCAAGGTTTACTTGTGATGTTTTGTATATTGATGGAAATAAGAATATAGATGAAAAAATTAGAGTGGTTTTAAAAAAAATACAAGATTTAAATGCTAAATAAAAAGAAAGGATTGATTATATGAATGTACCACAAAAAATTAAAAAAGGGGATACTGTTGCTATAGTAAGTTTATCTAGTGGTATGGGTGGTGAAAAAGAATTTATTCACAAATATGAATTAGGAAAAAAAAGATTAGAAAATGAGTTTGGTTTAAAAGTTATAACCATGCCAAATGCTTTAAAAGGAATTAAATATTTATATGAACACCCAGAGGCTAGAGCTGCAGATTTAAATAGTGCGTTTGAAAATAAAGAAATTAAGGCAATATTTTCTATGATTGGTGGTGATGATAGCATAAGAATTATTCCTTATATAAATCAAAAAGTTATAAGAGATAATCCTAAAATATTTATTGGATATTCTGATTCTACAGTAACTCATTTGTTGCTATATAAAAACCGTCTTACATCATATTATGGGCCTGCTATATTATCGGATATAGCTGAAAATGGAGCTATGTTTGAATACACAAAAAACAATATGTTAAATGCACTTTTTAGCAATAATCAACTTGTTATTAAATCAAGTAAAGAATGGACTAGTGATAGAATTGATTGGACTGATGCTTCAAGAGATAATGAGTTTAGAGAAATGCGCCCCGAAGAACATGGATATGAAGTGTTGCAAGGCCAAGGTGTTTTTGAAGGTGAATTGTTGGGTGGTTGTTTAGAAGTTTTAGATATGGTTATTGGTACTGAAATTTGGCCTGATATTAGTGAATGGAAGAATAAAATATTATTTATAGAAACGAGTGAAGGGAAACTTAAACCTGATAAAGTTGTTTATTTTTTAAGACATTTATCAGCTTTGGGAGTATTTAATGAAATAAATGGCATAATAATTGGAAAACCAAAGGATGAGACTTATTATAAGGAATATAAAGATGCTTTTTTGAAAGTTATTAATATCGAAAACCATCTTCAAAAATTACCTATTTTATATAATGTTAATTTTGGTCATACTGCTCCTATATGTACTTTACCTTATGGAATGCATACAAAAGTTGATTTGGAAAACAAATTAATAATTATAGACAACGATAGTGGCAATAATCGTATATAAAAATAAAAAGTAAAGAACGTAAGTTATTTGTTCTTTACTTTTTCTATTTTAATAGTATATCCGATTGGTCCAAGGATCTTTAATAAACTTATAATTGACGGGGAACAAGCTCCACATTCTATTCTTGCGATTTTTTCTCTTGAAACACCAGAATATTTGGAAAATAAATCTTGTGTTAAATTATTTTCTTTTCTAAAACTTATAAATTCTTTAATAAATATCTCATTTAATTCTTCTGGATTATAAGCAACCTCAATATAATTTTTATCATAGTCCATACAATCTCACCACAATTATTGTATCAAATATGATACTAAAAGTCAAACATGGTGTTGTAAAACATTGCTAATTCTTGTATAATCAAAATTAGGTGAGGATTTATGGAAAAATTTTATGACTATTATACGAAAGAAATGAAAGAAGATACATTGCCATTAGGTAATGAATATGACTTTTTACTTGAAAGAAACAAAAATCATATGAATGATACGGCGTTATCATTTGATACTAAGAAAATTTCATATGAAGAATTGCATGAAAGAATTGATGAATTTGCTCGTGCACTATATAAAAGAGGAATAAGAAAGGGTACTAGAGTTGGAGTAGTTGTAGTTAACACCCCAGAATCAGTATATTTACTTTATGCTTTAAAAAAACTTGGAGCTCAAGTGATTGGGTTAAGTCCCCTTAATAATGAATATAAGATGCAAAGAGATATAGAAATGACAAAACCAGAATTTATCATTTCTGTAGATATGATGTATGGAAACTTTAAAAATCCAGCAAAGAGTTTAAATATAACACCAATACTTTATTCTCCATTAGAATCTTTAGATAAAAAAGGCTTAAAATTTCTTTATAATGCTAAACAACTTATGGCTGGAAATAAAATACTTAAAAAAGGTAATAACTTAATGAGCATTGTTAATGATGGAAAAGAATACATTGATGTAAAATATCCTGAACATGTTAAAGGTACATCAACTGATATCATGTTTACTGGTGGTTCTAGTGGTGTTCATAAAGGTGTTGACTTAGATGGTGGTGCCTTAAACAGCGTTGTAAAAGCATTAGATTATGTATTAGTACTAGAACCTGGTATGGTTCATTTAGGAAATATTCCATTTGGACATATGTGTTTTGGTAGATTAGTTCTTCATTATGCTTTATGTAAAAATTTGGAATATGCTTTAACATTAAAAGCTTTACCAAAAGATTTTTATAGTGAACTTGTTAGAACTCATGCAAATGGAGCTATGGGCGGACCAGTTCATTGGGAAATTTTAAGTCAAGATCCAAACTTAAAACCAAATACTTTAGAAAATTTAATTCAACCATTATCTGGAGGAGAAATGTTTAAACCACAAAAATTAAAAGAAGCCAATGCAGCTTTAGAATTTGCTGGTTGTAATACTCCGATTGGAAATGGATTAGGCTTGACAGAAATGTGGGCTCCAACTCATGTATGTATGGGTGGAAAAAATACCCCCGGAACGATAGGTTATCCAATTCCATTTGTTAATTCAAAAATTGCTGATCCAAAGACATTTGAAGAGTTGCCATTAGAAACTCCGGGAGTATTACTTGTAAACGGTCCTGGAATGATGCTTAAATATCATGATAATGAAGAAGAAACGAATGCTGTGTTTGTATATGATGAAAATGGAGTTAAATGGTATAATACAAAAGATGTAGCAGTTAAGCATGAAAATGGTGAATATGAATTTGTAGGTCGTGTTAAAAGAAATTTTGTTTCTGGAGTTGATAATATTTATCCAGAACAAATTGAACAATTGCTTAATCAAATCCCTGAAATAAGAGAGGTAATAGTTACATCAATAGCTGATGATAAAGAACAATTCTTACCAAGCTATCATGTTAGTTTAAATGATTTTAATTGTGATAGAAAAACACTAGAAAATAAAATGTTTGCTTTAATAGAAAAAACATTGGGAACTAGTGCTCTTCCTGGATATATTGAATATTATGAACAAGCACTTCCAAGAACTGATAATGGTAAACTTGATCCAAAAGCAATGGAAGCTAAAGATAAAGAAAGAATAGAAAATAAAGATTTAGTTAGAACTAGAGTTAGATAAAGCTACTGGAAAGTGGCTTTTCTTTTGCTTGAAAAAGAAAGTGGGTTGTGATATCATTAAGTAAGAGTAGGAAGTGGTAATTATGGGATTTTATTTCTCAATAAGTGCATTGATTGTTATTATATTATTTACATTTAACTTTTTATCTAAAGAAAGAGTAAATAATATTGAAACAAAAATTTATAAGTATTTATTATTTTTAACATTATTTGGGCTATCTATGGACATAACTACTTGTGTTTTGTATAGAATGGGAATAAATATAAATAGTTTTTTATATGCTTTAGGATCTAAATTGGTATTTGTATATTTTGTCTTATGGCTTTTGCTTTTTGCCTATTACATAAAATGTATAAGTTTACCATCAAGTGAAGATTACAAAAGTAAAATGATGAATACTTTTTATTTATTTGCACTGTTTTTAATATTTGTTGTTCCATTTATAATAATTTTACCGATTAACTTCAAATTAGAAAGAGATGTAATTGTTCCCAATGGACTTCCTGTTTTTATAACGTATATTGTGTGTTTAATTCTCATCGTTTATTCAGTTTATTTAGCTATAAGGCATCACAAAAACATTGAAGGAAAAAAATTAAGACCATTATATATTTTTTGTGTTTTAATGTTATCGAATTTTATTATTCAAAGTGTCTTTCCGTCGGCTTTTTTAATTAATTATCTATTATCTTTAGTAGTTATAATAATGTATTTTACAATTGAAAACCCAGATGTTAAATTAATTAAGCAATTAAATGAAGCTAAAACGCAGGCGGAAAAAGCTAATATAGCTAAAACAGAATTTTTATCTAATATGTCTCACGAAATAAGAACTCCTTTGAATGCAATCGTGGGTTTTAGTAATATGCTACTTGATGATAAGAATTTACCAGATAGTGCTAAAGAAGAAGTTAATGATATAGTAATGGCTTCAGATAATTTATTAGAAATTGTTAATGGTATTTTAGATATATCGAAGATAGAAGCTGGTAAGTTAGAGATAATTAGTAACGAATACGATTTTTATAAAGTTACTAAAGAACTTATTACATTAACCAAAGGAAGACTCGGAGACAAACCAATTGAATTAATTACAAAAATAGATGAAAGTATACCTCAAGTGTTATATGGTGATGCATCAAGATTAAAACAAATCTGTGTAAATATTTTAACTAATGCAGTTAAATATACAAAAGAAGGAAGTATTACATTTAGTATTAATTCAGTTGTTAAAAATAATGTATGTAGATTAATTATTTCTGTTGAAGATACAGGAATTGGTATAAAACAAGAGAATTTAAATAAATTATTTAATAAATTTGAAAGATTGGATTTAAAAGATAATATTACTATTGAAGGTACTGGGTTAGGACTTGCTATAACTAAAAAACTTGTAGATATGATGCATGGAAAGATAGTTGTGCAAAGTGTATTTGGAAAAGGGTCTAAGTTTACAGTATCAATAGATCAAAGAATAGTTAAAAATCCAACTTTAAAAGTTGAAGCAATAGATACAACTCATGAAAAGATTGAGGTTAAAAATAAAACTGTTTTAGTTGTGGATGATAATAAAATAAATCTAAAAGTTGCTGAAAGGTTATTACAAACTTATGGTGTTAATGTAGAATGTGTTGAAAGTGGGTTTATTTGTATAGATAACTTGAAAAGTGGCAAAAAATATGATTTAATATTAATGGATGATATGATGCCAAAAATGAGTGGTGTAGAAACATTACAAAAAATAAAAGTTGAAATACCAGAATTTGATATTCCAATTATAGCTTTAACAGCTAATGCCTTAACAGGAATGAGAGAAAAGTATTTGGCAGATGGATTTAACGATTATTTAGCTAAACCAATTAATAAGGATGAATTAAATAGAGTTATAAATGAATATTTAAATAAGGAGTGATATCATGAAAGACGTAAATATTTTAATTAACAATGGTGCTAACATTAAAAAAGCTTTAGAATTATTCGGGGATATGGAAACATATGACGCAACCCTTGAAACATTTTTACAAGAAGTTCCAGGAAAACTAGAAAAAATAAAAGCATGTAAAGAAATCGGGGATATGGCAAATTATGCAATCCTTGTCCACTCATTAAAAAGTGATGCCAGATATTTTGGCTTTGAAACTCTCGGAGAACTTGCATATGATCATGAACTTAAAAGTAAAGCTAATGACATGTATTATGTAAGTGAACATTTTAATGAACTAATAACAGAAGCAAATAGAGTAGTTAATTTAGTAAAAAAATATATGGGGGTAGGAATTGTTGATGAATCTGCATATAAAGAACCTGTAAAAACTAGTGATAAGTCAATTTTGGTAGTAGATGACTCAAATATAATAAGAAATTTCATTCTAAAAATTCTTGATGATTCTTTTGATGTTGTTTCTGCAACAGATGGTAAAGAAGCAATTGATATTTTAGAATCTGAAGAAAAAAGAAAAAACATTAAGGCTGTATTACTTGATTTAAATATGCCGAATATTAATGGCTTTGAAGTCCTTGATTATTATAAAAGTAAAGACTTATTTAAAACTATTCCAATTTCCATCATTACGGGTGTAGATGATAAAGAATCCATTGATAAAGCATTTAAATATCCAATAGTTGATATTCTTCTTAAACCATTCAATGAAAGAGATGTCAAAAAGATACTTGAAAAAACAATAAATAGTAATTTATAGAAATTTATTTTGTTAAATTAATATACAATTATTTATAAGGTATTTAAGAGTTTATTTGTAAATTGCAAATAAACTTTTATATTGTATTTTTTAATGTTTAATGCTAAAATAGGTGGTAATTATGGAGGGATTATGTATAAAGATATATTTATAAATTTAAGTTTAAATTATCCAGATTTTTATAATATTTATGAAAATTTTTATTTAGAAAGGTTTATTTATAGTAGCACTGAAATCGAGGGCATAAAAACTAAAGAAGAAAGAAAAATATTTGTTAACACTTTAATGCGTGCATTTCATGAAACGTATAATTATGAAACAAGTGGTATGTTAGATGTTACAATGATAAGAAATATTGGTAATTTAATTAATTATGAAAAAGGTCTTGAAGGTTTTAGAAAAATTAATGTTTATCCTGGTGATAATGCCACATTTATTCCGGCACAACCATTTCAAATTTATCCTTATTTATATTCGCTTCTAGATAATTACTACAATGTATGGAATGATTTAGATCCATTTTTAAAAGAATCAATGTTTCATATTAATTTTATGAGAATACATCCCTTCGAAGATGGTAATAAAAGATGTGCAAAAATAATACTTGCCAGTAATTTATTAAAATCATTTTGTGCACCAATTATTATAACTGAAGAAGATACCAAAGAATATTATGAATTTATAAACAATTGTGACTATGAAGGTTTTGCAGAATTTTTAAGGCAAAGATCTAAACTAGAAATGGATACTTTAGTAAGTTTATTTAAAATGAAATACAATGTTCCAATGGAAGAAACCCCGGGTGTCTTTAATGAAAAAATTAGAAAAATAAAAATATAAAATTTATGAGAGCCAATAATTGGCTTTTTAATTTGTAATATTTTAACCATAATAATTATAGATAGGGTGATTTAATTGAAAAAAATAAAAATATTATTAATAAGTTGGTTATTATTACCAATTAATTGTTTAGCATATTCAAATTACATAATTCCTGGCGGAGAAACACTAGGAATTGAAGTTAATTCAGATGGCGTCTTAGTTATTGGCTTTTATCAAATAAATGGAAAATATAACAAAGGAGTTCCTGCCATAAAAGCTGGTGATTATATAACAAAAGTTAATGATGTAAATGTAAATACTATTGAAGAATTAACAAAAGAAATAGAAAACAATGTTACATATAGTCAAGTAGAAATAACACTAAAAAGAAATGGTAATAATAAAACAAGTAATCTAGAATTAGTAAAAGATGGAGATATTTATAAGACTGGTTTATATGTAAAAGATAATATTACAGGAACAGGAACATTATCATATATTGATCCCGAAACAAAAATCTTCGGAGCTTTAGGTCATGAAATTATAGAATCAACTACGAATAGTATAGTTGAAATTAAAAACGGAGAAATATTTAGAAATTACATTATTGGAATTGATAAAAGTAGAATTGGTTATGCTGGAAGTAAGAATGCCAAATTTTATTATAATACTAAATATGGAAACATTATAAAAAATACTAATGTCGGAATATATGGTAATTATAATAGTGATATACCTCAAAAAGAAGCCTTAAAAGTTGCCTCAAAAAAAGATGTTAAAATAGGATCAGCTAAAATTGCTACTGTATTAAAAGGCGAAGAAATAAATTATTATGACATAGAAATAACCCGAGTAGATGAAACATCAAAAGTAAAAAATATATCCTTTAAAATAACAGATAAAGAATTATTAGAAAAAACCGGCGGAGTAGTTCAAGGAATGAGTGGTTCACCAATAATTCAAAACGATATGATAATCGGTGCTGTAACCCATGTTATAATTGATAATCCCACAACAGGATATGGTGTTTTTATCACAACAATGCTTGAAGAAGGTGAAAAATAGAGTAGAATCTATTTTTCTTTTGTGATATTATAATATTAGGTGGTTTAATGAAAATATCAATTAAAGATAATATAGAAATATATAGAAAAGTAGATGAACTTACTAATCCAAATACAGTTTCTAAAAAACATTTTAAAGATACAAATATACTAGATACAAAGGTAAGAATATTTAATGATGGCAACAAAAAAATTCTAATATATCTTCATGGTGGTGGTTGGGTATCGGGAAGTATAAATACTCATGCTAATATTTGCAAGAAATTATCAGAAGAATTAAACGTTTGTGTTATGTCCATTGATTATAAACTATCCCCAGAATATAAGTTTCCAATTGCCATAAATGAAATAAAAAGTGTTTGTAAAGAAATATTAAAAAAACATAAAAATGTAGCTATAATGGGAGATTCAGCCGGAGCCAACCTTGCTTTTGCAGTGGCAACATCGGATAGAAGCTTGAAATTTAAAGAAATAATCCTTGCTTATCCTGCGACTCAAACTGACTACACTAGTAAAACAAAATTTAAATCAGTCATCGAAAATAGTGGTAAAACACTTCTTACAAAAGAATCTTTGCGAGACTACATGAGTCTTTATTTAAAAAAAGAATCAGATTATAAAAATAAATATGTAAATCTTCTTAAAAATAATTGGTTATTTGGTCTTCCACCAGTTACAATTATAACGGGTTCTTTTGATCCTTTGCATGATGAAGGTGTAGCTTTAAAAGAAAAGTTAGAAAGATTTTTAGTTAAAGTAAGACATTTAGATTTAGAAAATGCTCCGCATGGTTTTTTAACTAATTCAATAGATCATAAATATACTAATATGTCAATAGAATTTTTAAAAGGAAGTGATTTCTTTGGGTAGATGGTATCGTCTAGATAATGCTGCCAAAATATTTCCACCATCAAAAAGCAAAAAAGATCCCAAAATTTTTAGATTCAGTGTAACATTATACGAAGATATAAATGAAGAGATTTTAAATAAATCTTTAAATGAAACGCTCGAAGAATATCCAATATTTAAATCATGTTTAAAAAAAGGAATATTTTGGTATTATCTTGAAGAAGTAAACAAAGACTTTATGGTAAATAAAGAAATTGCTAGTCCATGTTCTAAAATCAGCAATAGCAATTTATTCGAAGTTACATATTTTAAAAATAGAATAAATCTAGAAGTAGATCATGCTCTAACAGATGGAACTGGCACATTAACATTTTTAAAAAGCCTGGTAGCAAATTATCTAAATATTTTATATAATATTAAAAACAACGAAGTAATAAATAAAGGCAGTATAAAAGAGATAAAAGAAGATGCTTTTAAAAAATATAAAGAAGACAAATATAAACCAATATTAAAAAATAAAGTAGCATTTAAAATTAATGATGAAAAATACATCGATAATAGATTAAAAGTAATCGAAGGTATCATAAGTGTTAAAGATATTAAAAAGAAAGCCCAAGAATTAAATGTTACAATTACAGAATATTTAACAAGTATTTTAATAAAATCAATTGGCATGACTAAAAATAAAAGTAAAAGACCGATTGTAATAATGATACCGGTTAATTTAAGAAAATATTATCCAACATATACAGTAAGAAATTTTTTTAGTGTTGTAAATATTAGTTATACATACGAATCTAATTCCATTTTAGAAATATCAAAACAAGTAAAAAGTTCATTTAAAGAAAAATTATCTAAAGAAAATATAAAAAATAAAATGAATAGCATGATAAAACTTGAAGACTTATTTATAGTAAGATTAATACCTGTATTTATTAAAGATATAGTTTTAAAAATAGCATGTAATTTTGAAAATAAGTATCAAACCATGACATTATCAAATATTGGAATAATTAATATGCCTGAAGTATATCAAAAATATATTGATTATTTTAGTGTATTTACTAGTACATTTAAAATTCAAATGTGTATGTGTTCATACCTAGATAAAATGGTTATAAGTTTTACATCCAAGTTTGTAAATAGTGAAATAGAAAAAAACTTTTTCAAAATATTAAGTAGTGAAAATATTAAAGTAATAATTAATACCAATGATTATGGAGATTATGATGAATAAATGTAATAAGTGTAATGTTTATATAAATACCAAAACAAATAAATGTCCATTATGTGGTTGTAATATTGCAAAAAAAGGAGGAAACGATATTTTTCCTCATGTAAATTACATATATAAAAAGTATCATTTGATGATGAAAATAATATTATTTTTATCTTTATGTGGTGCTATTATTTCTTTATATATAAACTACTCAATATCTCATAGATTAAGTTGGTCATACTTTGTAGTATTGGGTATAATTTCCTTTTGGATTACTTTAACTATTTCTATAAAAAGTCATAAAAACATTATAAAAATGTTATTTTTAGAAATGACTATATTAATATTATTAAGTTTTTTATGGGACTTTATAACAGGTTTTAAAGCATGGAGTATAAATTACTGTTTACCATTTATAAGTATTTCTTATATCGTAGGAATTTCTATAATTAGATTATTTTTAAAAAAATTAGAAAAAGAATTTATTTTTTATCTTATTGTAAGTTCCTTAATTGGTATTATCCCAGGAATTCTTATTATATTTAATAAAGTAAGCATTTACTGGCCAAGTTATATATCTGTAATTATAAGTATTGTTATGTTATTATTCTTATTTGTATTTAATAGAAAACAAGTAAAAAATGAATTAGAAAAAAGATTTCATATTTAATAAAATTATGATAAAATAAATATAGAAAGTAGGTAAAAATGGATATAAATATTAATTTAAAAGATTACAAATTAAATGTAAGAACCTGTGCATTTATAAGATGTGGAGAAGAAGTTCTTTTATGTGAGCACAAAACAAAAGATTATTATAGTTTACCAGGTGGGCATGTAAAGGTCGGAGAATCTAGTAAAGATGCTTTAAAAAGAGAGTTAAAAGAAGAATTAAACTATGATATACCTAATGAAGAATTAGTTTTAACTCGTATTGTTGAAAACTTTTTTATAAACGAAAATAATGAAAAAGTACATGAATATTTATTTATCTATAGATATGATTTAGATAAAAGTCTATACAATGGTGATTTTAAAAATTTAGAAAATGAAAATATCACTATGAACTGGGTACGTAAAGAAGCCTTTATCCTTTTAAATGTAGCTCCAGGAATATGTAAAGGAATTATTGCTAATCCCGAATTTCAACACATAATATCAAATAAAATATAAAAAGCATCGTCATAAATGCTTTTTTTGTTCTAACAAAATTAATAGATTCATATATTTTTTACTAAAGGGAGGAAATGATATGAATTGTATTATACCATTTACAAAAGACATTAAATTTAAAACAAATATTGCCGAAATATTAAGTATTTCACTTGAACATGATTATACGGCAAATCCTGAAGAAATATTGGGAAATTTCACAATTTCTGGTGATTATAAATCTCATGAAGTTAGTGTAAATAAAGAACCATTCGAATATGTTTTACCATTTTCAGTGAGTATGACTAATAAAATAGATACTAATTCTGTAGATTTTGCAATCGAAGACTTTACCTATGAAGTAATAGATAATGATACTTTGAGAGTAAATATTGAATATAGTATTAATGCTCCAGAATTAAAAGAAGAAGAAAAAGATCTTTTTATTGAGGTTGAAGAACCAACTCTAGATAATATTTTAGATGAAATCGAAGAAAACAATGAAACTAGAGAAGAACTTGAAGATGCTACACAAAGTGATGAAAGGGATATTGCAGAAGATACCAAAGAAACTATATTAAATAATGTATCAAACGAAGATAGTTTTGTAATATATAAAGTTCATGAAATGAAAGAAACAGACACAATAGAATCAATATGTTTAAAATATAATGTATCAGAAAATATATTAAATGAATATAACGATATGAGTAATGTTTCTATAAAAGATAAAATTATAATACCTGAAATTAATGAATAAAAGTCTTGAAATATTAAAAGCTATTTATAAACCATATCGTTACACAATAAAAGGTAAAGCAACTATTTTAGAAACAACCACCGGAGATTTTATTATAAAACCCAAAAATAAAGATATAAATGAGCTTTATAATTATTTAACTAATCGAGGATTCATAAATTTTCCCAAAATAATAGATTCTTCTAGAGATGAAGTTAATGTCTTTGAGTATGTCGAAGATATTAAATTACCAAAAGAACAAAAATGTGATGATTTAATAGATATAATAGCTAGTTTGCATAATAAAACTAGCTATTTTAAAGAAGTAAGTGAAGATAAATTTAAAATTATTTATGAAGATATAAAGAAAAATATAAATTATTTAATGAATTATTATAATACATTATATGAAATTGGTTTTAATGAAAAATATTCATCTCCATCAAACTATCTTTTTTTAAGAAACTATTATAAATTAAATGCTTCTTTAAAATATGCTGATAGTGAATTATCTAATTGGTATGAACTAGTAAGTAAAGAAACCAAAATTAGAGTAGCTTTAGTACATAACAATCTTGAATTAAACCATCTTCTTAATAATAAATTAATAAGCTGGGATAAATATACTATAGATACACCGATATTAGATATTGTTAATTTATACAAAAAAGAATGGCAAAATATGAATTTTAGTGAATGCCTATCAAGGTACATATACAAGTTTCCATTGCTTGAATATGAAAAAAAACTTTTATTTATTTTATTATCTTTGCCACCATCATTAGAAAAATTTGATAGCGAATTTAAAAAATGTCAAAACATCAGTAACTTAATAAATTATATTTTTAAAACAGAAGAATTAATAAGGCCATATAATACGAACGATGAAAAAGAAGAATAAAAAGATTTCTAATAATAAAATAAATATATTAAATCTAAAAGGTAATATTAAAGTAATTAAAGCTTGATAAAAAATTAACATACCTAGAATAAATAAAATAATTATGGTAAGTCCATTTCTAGGTCCAGCACATTTCATAAGTATCACCTATAAATAGTATATGAAAATCAATCTATAAAGGTTGATTTTTTTTTAGTTTGTGTTAGAATTATATTAGAAAAGGTAGGCTAGTAATATGAAAAAAAATGGCTTTGCATTTATAGAAACTATAATAACTATTGTAATACTTGCCTCATCCTTATTATATTTATATAATTCATATAGTGTAATATTAAGTGAAGAAGAAATAAGGCTTACTTATGATGATGCAGCATATATTTATTATACAAATTATGTAAGAAAATTTTTAGATGAATACGCTGATTTAAATACAATAAAAACTACCTCATTTACAAATTCATATATTGTAACAATAGGAAGTGACAATGAAACATTATTTGCACAAGATTTATCTAAAAAACAACTATTAGAATCAATAATAGATAGTTATAAAATAAATCAAATGGTACTTATAAAAACGGAAATGTTTGATGAATGTTTCAGTAGTGATAAAACCAAGTGCAAATCTTCTTTAGAAAATTTAAGTTATAGCATGAGAATGTATGTAAATACCTTAAATGATACATCATCTGATTATCTTTTAGTTGTAGAATATGCTAATAAAACTATTGAATCTGATGAATTTAGTTTTCAAAAATGCACGCCAGGTCAGGATGAAAATTGCAAATCATATTTTGCATCTTTAGGAATATGAGGTAAATCATGAAAAATAAAAAAGGTTTTATATCAGTAACAGTAATTTATACATTTTTTTTAGTTTTTTTAAGTTTAATGCTTTTTATTGTAACTAATATGGTTGTAAATAGAAATTTACTTAATACTTTAAAAAAATCGATTAAAGATGATATAAGTGATACAAATTTTACAAGATATTTAATAAATCATAGTGATGATGAAAAGATAAATTTAACTAAAGTTACAAAAGATAATTCGTATCGTTTTACCGGAGCAAATCCCAATAATTATATTAAATTTAGTGAAAGTGATAAAACATATAGAATGATAGGTATAATAGATGGAAAAATAAAAGTTATAGACACTTCGTATAAAGAAATGGAATATAATGATACACTAAATAATAGTTATGAAAATACAACAATTAAAGAATCACTAAATAATGAATATTTAATTACTTTAAATGAAAATATACGTAATCTTTTAGATGAAAGTAATTGGTATATAAATAGCATAGTTAGAAATTATAGTAATGTTGATGAATTAACAGATGAAGAAATCAGTGATAAGAAAAATGGTAAATATGTTACAGACAAAATAGGATTACCATATATTAGTGATTATATATACGCATATGATTCTACGGACAGTGAATATGGTAAAAAAATATCTAAAACAAATAATTGGTTTTTTCAAGATAATATATGGTTTATAACACGTGTTAATTATAATAATAAAATGGATATGGAATATTATGAATATGTATTTTACTTAAAAAATGATGGATCAATAGATGTATCTTTAGTAACTGAAGCCAAAAATGTAACCCCATGTTTTTATTTAAAAAGTAATATTAAATATATAAGTGGAACTGGTTCATTAGTTGATCCATATATAATCGGAGATTAATTATGAAGAAATTAAATAAAAAAGGAAACACATTAATAGAATTAATTATTAGCATTGCTTTAATGTCAATTGTTTTAGTTTTTTTAATGCACTTACTTATAGACTTAAATAATACAAATACAAATAATAAATTTGCTAAAAACAATCAAATAAATAGAACAGAAATAATTAAATTTATAGAGCAAGACTTAAACAAAAATACTTTAACAAAAATTGAAGATAATTCTACAAGTGATACTTTAATAATAAAATTTTTATTTAAAGATAATAAAGAATCAACAATTACAGCAACAAACAATACTTTTACATATGAAAATAGTGAAAATAATAAAAGATTATGGACTATGAAAGATGCTACAATAAACACTAAAAAAGCAACTGTTTTATATCGAGAAGGCTCATATGAAGATAATGGTATTACTAATAATGTTATTTATACATTACAAATAGATATTGAAATATATACAACAAATGATTTAAATAAAGAAAAAAATAATAATTTAGTTGATGATATACTTTTAAGTTATTATGGTAAAACATCTGATTTTACTTCTTTAACTAAATCATGTTTAGGTTATAATTGTAATAATTAAAGCTATAATTACTTGAAGTATTCTTCCTTTTAAAAAGAATTTATAATCTAAATTAGCATTATCTAATATACATTTTACTTGTGTATGAATAGAAAGTCCTCCGAAAGTGACAAAAAAGATTGTTATAACATCCTTAAATACAATATTTAAATTTATTAAACTATTTAATCCTTGTGTCATTTCTAAAAGCCCACGTATAAAAATTTCTATTTTTTCTGGTGGATTAAAAGTATGAATTAAAAGATTACTTATTATAAAGTAAAAAACAATTGTACCTAAAACCATTAAATTAGTATCAATACTATTTTTAATACTCGAAGATATATTTATATTACTATTATTACTCACAAACCTTATCGTGGGTAATCTTTTTTTATAAAATAAATATAATATTAAATTGCTAAAATATATTATAATTAATAATTTAGCTGTTATCATAGAATTTTTAAAAATTAAATTTAAAATGGTGTATAAAAATAAAGGATTAGCAAAGTATGTAAAAATAAGACATATATTACCATATTCTTTAGTTATAACATTATCATTTACTAATTTAGATATAATATAAGCACTCGATGGTGTACCACTTAACATAGACATAAAAAATATATAATCACTAACATTTTTAAAATAATTAACAATATCAAGTTTAAGTAAGATATCTTGAATAATAATCATAATAAAAAGATAAGGAAAAACTTTAAAGAACCATATATTACATGCTTTAATAACACTCACAAGTACAATATTATAATTTTTAAAAATAAGTATAATTAATGTAATTATTAAAAAAATAGTTATTTTTCGTTTCATAAATTCTTCCTTTTTTGCTATAATTAATAAAGGTGATATCAATGCTCAATAAAATATATGAAAAAATAAAACAATTTATATTAGAAAATTATAAATTTTTAATAGCACTTATTTTAATCGTAGTAACTCTTACATATGAATTTCCATATGTAGTTTATACTCCGGGTGGGATAGTAAATTTAGAAAATAGAATAAAAATAGAAAATGATATAGAAAATAAAGGTTCTTTTAACATGAGTTATGTAACTTTAAGAAAAGGAAATTTACCATCAATATTATTATCATATGTAATTAAAGATTGGGATTTAATAAAAGAAAATGAAATAACTTCTGATAATGAATCTGTAGATGACCTTCTTAAACTTGAAAAATTATATATGAATTCATCAATTGATAATGCCACTATATTAGCATATCAAAAAGCTGGTAAAAATATTAATATAACTAAAAATATTAATAACGTTATTTATATTGATAAGCTTGCTAAAACAGATCTTAAAATATATGACAAAATAGTATCTGTAGATGGAAATACAATTAATACTATAGATGATTTGAAAGAATATATAAACACTAAAAAAGAACATGATATAATAAATTTTGAAGTTTTAAATAATGATAAAAAAGCTACAAGAAAAGCAGAAGTAATAAAAATTGGTGATGAACTAAAAGTAGGAATTGCATTTTTAACTACATATGAATATGATACAGATCCTAGTATAAAAGTTAAAACTAAAAGTAGTGAATCAGGTTCCAGTGGAGGACTTATGTTATCACTTGCAATCTATAATAAATTAATTGATAAAGATATTACCAAGGGTAAAAAAGTAGTGGGAACAGGAACAATAGATATATATGGTAATGTTGGTAAAATTGATGGGGTAAAATATAAAATACTCGGAGCAGTAAAAAATAAAGCAGATTTATTTATATGCCCAGAAGAAAATTATGAAGAAGCTATCAAAGTGAAAAAAGAACATAAAATAGACTTAAAAATAATAAGTGTAAAAACATTTGATGATGTTATAAATTATTTAGAAGAAAACTAATAAAATAATTTGTGAAAAGTTACTATGCGTGTAAATATAGTGCTTTTTATTTTTGCATTTTTTGTTAATATATAAAATATAGTATAAAATATCTGTGAGTGATATTGTTATAAGGAGTGTATAAAATTATGGAAAATAAAAAGACAAAAATAATTTCAATGATATCAATTATTGCGCTAGTTTTAACTGTGGTAACAGCAACATATGCTTATTTTCAAGCTCAAACCGGGGAAGGTTCACAAACAGATGTGAAAATTAATGCAAATACCGTAGATACTCTATCTTTTGAAACAGGTTCTTCACTAGCTTTTACAGCTGATCAAGATACATTTGCTAATGGTAAAGCAAGTCTATCTGATACAACATTTGCTAAAGCAATATTAACAGCAAATAATAAAACAAATAGCGCCACAAATAATTATAATTTATATTTAAATATAGCAGATAATAATTTTACTTATACTCAAGGAACAGAAACACCAGAGTTATTACTTCAAATAACAGATGCAAGTAATAATTCTATTACAAGTATAGATGGTCTAACATACAAAACAGTGACAGATAATAAAAATACATCAATATCAGGATTTGATATAACAAATAAAACAGGAT
>OIYS01000084.1_pt1 | contig 64265 bp, 58 predicted proteins | sample 1588271 | NCBI WGS metagenome assembly OIYS01 (sample SAMN03283286) | human gut metagenome | biome: human-associated habitat; material: feces | host: Homo sapiens | place: Peru | collected 2012 | reverse complement strand
CAAACATATTCAACAGGAGAAGATGCAAGTAGTTATGCAAGTAAAAATAAGGGACCAACTAATGGACAAGAAAATACAGAACTAAGTACTGACAAATATTGTAATATATGGGACATGTCAGGAAATGCAGCTGAATGGACAACAGAATACTCTACTTACTCTGACATTAGCGGCTTCGGCCCTTGTGTTCCTCGTGGAGGATATTACCGCACAGATAGTGGTTTAACAGATAGTAATTTAGTCGCTCATTACACTTCTAAACGCAACGGCATCTACCGCACGACTGACAGCAGCAGCAATTTTTCTTTTAGACCATTACTTTATGTAAAGTAGAACTGACCATTGGTTCGAAGAACCAGAAAGAATACAAAGAATGTCGAAATTTGACATACGATTTTACTTGCAAAATGCAACTAAATGTAGTATAACAATACTTAACTTAGTTGCATTTTTTAGTGCAGTAAAACTCAACAAATTTACATATACAAGGCAATAATTATTTTCAAAACAATATTTAAATTATTTTCTAACTTAGAGTTTCTAATTACTTAACCTTTATTTCATACAATTATTTTTAATCAATATAGTTTAAAATCAATGTTATCTTAAATTTTCAATATTCTTTTAAAAGTTATTAACTCTATAAAAATTAAAATCTTAAAACATTAAAATTCTAAAATTTCCACAAACAAAGAAAATATAAATTAGCAAGAAAGAGAGGTGCGTTATTTTTATAAAAAAGATGCAGCTAAAATATAAAATTAAAGGAGTTGTTGTAAAATGGAACAACAAAATAAAGTAGAACCAAGAAAGAAATATCCACCAAAGATAGATATAATATTCCAAGCAATATTTGGAGAAGTGGGAAGTGAACACATAACAAAAGATTTTTTAGAAAAGATATTAAACAGAAAAATAGAAAAGATATCATTAGATAAAAATCCAATATTAAGGAGAGAACTAAAAGAAGATAAATTAGGAGTACTAGATATAATGACAGAACTAGACGGGAAAGAAAAATGCAATATAGAGATACAGCTATCAGACAAAAGCAATATTATTGAAAGAGTGTTATACTATTGGTCAAGAATATATGCAAAACAATTAAAAGCAGGAAATTACTATGATAAGTTAGAAAAAACAATAGTTATCCTAATAGCAGACTTTAATATAAAGGGATTAGAAAAATTAAGTTACCATAGCGTATGGAAAATAATGGAGACAGACAATGCTAAAAAGTTAATATTGACAGACAAGTTTGAGGTTGATATAATAGAGCTTAGAAAAATCGAGGGTAAAGAGAAAGAAAAAGATCAACTATTAGACTGGCTAATGTTCTTAGAAAACCCAGAAAGTGAGAGGGTGACACAGAAAATGAAAGAGAACGAGAACTTAAAAGAAGCAGTAGAAAAACTAAACAAAATAAATGAAGATGAAAAAATGCAAAGAATAATAGAGCTAAGAGAAAAAGCGATAAGGGACGAACATGCAATATACACAAAAGGAATAGAAGATGAAAAAGTGCAGATAGCAAAAAATATGTTAAAAGAAAATATAAGTATTGATATAATAATAAAAGTTACAAGACTAACAAAAGAAGAAGTGGAAAAATTAGTATGATATTTTTCATATCCAATTAAATGAAATATCAAAATTTGATTGAAACAAAAAGTATTTTGTGATATATTGTAACAGAACAATTAAAAATAGGAGGAAAAATTATGGAATTAAAAGGATCAAAAACAGAGAAAAATTTAATGGAAGCTTTCGCAGGAGAGTCACAAGCAAGAAATAAATACACATATTTTGCAAGTAAAGCAAAAAAAGAAGGATATGAGCAAATTGCTGCAATATTTCAAGAAACAGCTGACAATGAAAAAGAACATGCAAAATTATGGTTTAAACTATTATGTGGAGGAGATATTCCAACAACAGCTCAGAACTTAGCTGATGCTGCAGCTGGAGAAAACTTTGAATGGACAGATATGTATGACAGAATGGCCAAAGAAGCTAAAGAAGAAGGATTTGACCATATTGCATTTTTATTTGAAGAAGTTGGAAAAATAGAAAAAGAGCATGAAGCAAGATACAAAAAACTATTAGAAAATGTTCAAGATGGAAAAGTATTTGAAGCAGGAGAAATTAAAATATGGAAATGTAGAAACTGTGGGCACATTGTAGTTGGAACAAAAGCACCAGCAGTATGCCCAGTATGTGCACATCCACAAGCATATTTTGAAATAAAAGCAGAAAATTATTAAACATTAGAATATGGTGTAAACAAACTACACCATATTTTTTGTGGCAAAAGGTTCACTTTTGAAGAAAAATATAGTATAATAACCAAATGATAAAAATGAAAGAGAGATGAAAAAAGTGCCAAACTGGAGAGTACATTTAGAAATAGCCAAAAAAATAAATGAACAAATACAATTTAATAATGAAGATTACAACCTATTCTTATTAGGAAATATAGCACCAGATATAAACAATGGTTATATTGTAGAAGGAATATCACATATATACGACCATGGACATACACATCTCTATAACCCAGAAAATTACTCTACTTATACAAATTTTTATCAAAAATATCAAGATATATTAAAAACAAATCCAATAGCATTTGGCTATTTAATTCATCTATATACAGATTATTTACTAAATAAAGACTATAAAGCAAAATGTGAACAAAATAATTTTGACAAAGATGAATATATGAAATTCAAACACAAGGATTTAAGAAAATATGATAGTAAATATATCAACAATACTATAACATTAAATGATTATTCGGAAGCGATTAAAGAGTTACATCAAATTGATGAAATAGAATTAGATGAACAAGATATAGAAAAAGTAATAAAATTTTTAGATAATAAACAACCATATACAGATACAAATTTAGAATTTTACACTGTTGAAGAACTAGATAAAGAGGTAGAAAATATAACAAATGAGATATATAAGTTTATAAAGCTTCAGTAAAAAGCTCATAAAAATTTTTAAATATATATCCTTGAGATTTTAAGTATTCTATAGAATCTTGTAAAATATCATAAGTCTTATTCACATCACCAGTATCATGCATAAGAACAACTAAAGTTCCTTTACCTTTAGCAGATTTTTTTAGATTATTTAATAATTGGTAATTAGAATACTTATGTTCAGAATCTTTATTTAAGCAATTCCAGTCAACATAAACATAGTTAATTTCAGCAAGAATATTAACTATGTTTTTCTTTTTATATTTGTAATCTGGAGATGCAAAGCCATTTGGAAAACGAAAAACATGTGAACAATAGTTAGAAACTCCAATGGCTTTTGAAATTTCTTCATCAGTATTTAAAATCTCATTACGAAAACTTTCCTCGCTTTTATATAGCAAACTATTATTATGGCTATATCCATGATTAGCAATAAAATGTCCTTCCTCATACGCGCGTTTAACAATTTCAGGATGTTCTTTAACATGCTTACCAACAACAAAGAATGTAGCTTTAACATTTTCTTTTTCTAGTACATCTAAAATTTTAGGTGTAACTTTAGAGGTTGGACCATCATCAAAAGTTAAATATACAACCTTTTCATCACTTTTACAAATAGACGCAAATTTATCTTTAAAAGAAGCACTTAAAATTTCACCTTTGCTTAAAGATAAAGCAAAAGTAGAGTTATCTTTTAGTAAAAAGAAAACTATTAAAATTAGTATAATGAGAACAACTACAAGATACTTTTTCTTAAAAATAAACACCTTCATATAAAAATTATATATATACAAAATAAAAATATGCTATAATTATTGAAACTTTTTGATGAAAATTGAGCACTATATATGTGAAAGGAGATAACAATGAGTACTCGGAATATCTTTAGAAAATTTTGAAGAAATATATAATTCAACATATGAACGAACATTGAGATATATAGTTTGTAAATGCTCTAATATTGACGATGTTAATGATTTAGTGCAAGATACATATGTAGAATTATATAACATACTAGAAAAAAAGAAAGAAATATATTTAGAAAACTGTCCTAATTTTGTAATAGGAATAGCTAAAAAGAAAATTCAAAAATATTATGGTCTTTTATATAAATTAAAAAATTATAATGTTTATCAAGCAGAGGACGAAGAAATAGATTTGCCAGATAATTTTGATTTGGAAACGGAAACAATTAAAAAGCTAAATGCAGAAGCGGTATGGAATTATATTAAAAGCAAAAATATAAAAACAGTAAAAGTTTTCTATTTATATTATTGTACAGAAATTAAGATATCACAAATTGCAAAAGAATTAAACATGTCTGAATCTAATGTCAAAAATATTTTATACAGAACAATTAAAGACATTAAAGAAAATGTAAAGATTGAAGGTGATATAAATGAATAATTTGAAAGATACAATACAAAAGAACTTTGACAAAAAGAAAAATTATAATATCATTTTATCAAAAATTGAGAGGAGAGATAATATGAAAGTAAAATTGAGTTATGTTTTAGCTTCAAGTCTTGTAGCAATTGCATTATTAGTTGGCATTGTTGCATATAATGTTCCAAAAAGTAATAATGAAAATGTTATGCCACCAACAGTACAAGGAATATTGGAATTAAATATAAATAAGGCTGAATATCAAAGTATGATGACGTTGGATGCAGATATAAAAGAAGCAAATACTGAACTGAATAGTGAATTTGAGAAAGATTTTTCGTTTGTAAAAAAAGATATTAATGCGCCAAAAGATTTGAGAGACTACGGTGTAAATAAAGTTGTAATGACTAGAAAAGATTTTTCAGATAAAGATTATTCTATAGCTCATGACTATATTTGGGACTATTCAAATGAGGCAGAAAACAGAACAATAAGAATAGCATTTTCCAAAATTGGAAAACCATTAAGAGACTATTATTTGAGTAGTGAAGAAAAAATATCAAAAATAGAAAATACAGATGTTATAATAACACAATATGAAAAACTATATTTAGCAGAGTTTAAATTAAATGATGTATATTTTGATATAGAAACCGCAGGAATAACACAAAAAGAGTTAGTGGATTTACTAGTATCATTGATTAAATAAAATGACACACAGCCTTGTTTTTATTACAAGGCTGTTAGGTATTGCAATTGATGAAAAAAAGGTGTAAAATGTGTAACATCAAAACAAGAAAAGGAGGAACATATATGAAATTTATAGTTGACAAAAGTTTTTTTGAAAAGGTTGACAACGCATGTTTTGGTGTTATTATAGCTAGAAATATTGATAATACAAAACCAAATAGTGCAATACAAGAAATGCTAAAAAACGAAGTAAATGAGGTAGCAGAAAAGTACAAAGATGTAAAAGTAAAAGAATTACCAGAAATTGTACTATACAGAGAAGCATTTAAGAAAGTTGATATTAACCCAAATAAATTTATGTGCTCAATAGAAGCACTTGTTAGTAGAACAGTTAAATCACAATTTGTTCCTAACATAAATACATTAGTTGATTTAGGCAATGCTTTATCGCTAAAATACAATGTACCATTAGGAGTACATGACATAGATAAATTTGCAGGAGATATAGAATTAAGATTTGCAAATGAAAATGACACATTCATTCCATTTGGTTCTCAAGAATATGATAATCCACCAACAGGTGAATTAGTATATGTAAGTGGAAATGAAGTAAAAACAAGAAAATGGGCTTGGAGACAAGGTGAAAAAAGCAAAATAGACGAGAATATAAAAAATGCGTTTATACCATTAGATGGATTTATTGAAAACAAAGAAAAAATCTTAGAACTACAAAAAGAATTTGTAAAAATTTTAACAGATATGGGAGCAACTTGCAAAGTTGGATTTGTAGATAAAGATAACAATGTTTTTGAATTTTAATTAAAAGGAGTTTTTAATGTAAGTATTAAAAACTCCTTTTATATATTTATTCTTTAAATTCCTTAGCTAATTTGCTAATAGCCTTAGTTTCAATTCTTGAAACATAAGAACGAGAAATTGCCATAGAATCTGCAATTTGATTTTGAGTTTTAGGTTTTTCACCATTCAAGCCAAAACGTAATTCCAATATAGTTTTTTCTCTTTCTTTTAAAACTTCTTTCATCTTTTCATATAACTTCTTTACTTTAAATTTTAAATCAACTTCGTCTTCAATATTTTTATCATTATTCTCTAAAACTTCTTGTAAAGTAACAACATTATCATCTTTGTCTTTTCCAATGGGATCATCTAAGTAAACCTCTGCACCTAACTTTTTAGTACTTCTCAAATACATAAGTACTTCATTATCAATACAACGAGAAACATAAGTAGCCAAACGTACTCCTTTTGAACTATCAAAGCTATTTATTCCCTTAATTAAACCAATACTACCAATAGAAATTAAATCATCTTGTTCAACTCGTGTAGCAGTATATTTTTTACATACATGAGCAACTAATCTTAAATTTCGTTCTATCAAAATATTTCGTGCTTCTTCATCTCCAGTTTTCATAAGTTCTAAATATTTTCGCTCTTCTTCACTACTCAAAGGCTCTGGGAAAAGTGTATTATTTGAAATATACCCAACTAAAAATATAGCTGAATTTAAAAATGCTAAAAGACCACCAATAGAAAAGGCAAACATATAGATACCTCCAATTCAATATATAGAATTATATGCCAAAGAAAAATTAAAGTGCCTGACCTTAAAAAAATTCATCAAATCAAGTCAAACATAAAAAATTATACCTATTTTTTAATCACATTATCAGTAGAAGAGCACAGCGTGCTCCATATGTAAAGTGCATAATAAAAATAGTTAGGCAAGAAAAAGTCAACGAAAATTAAAGAAAAGTATTGAAAATAGAAAAATGTTATAGTATTATTATTACATAATAAATCCAAAAGAAAAATGAGAAAGAGGCACACAATATGGAAGAAGCTAAAACCTTTGCAGGAGTAGAGAGAGAGAGAGAGAGAGAGAGCCACAACATTAACCAATAATAACCAAGCTAAGAAATTAGCTTTATTTAGCATACATAGGACAGGTCCTAAACATGAAATTGTTTAGGTAACCTGTCCTTTTTGTATTGAAAAATAAAATGTGCTTCTTTAAAAATTAAAAACAAAAGGGAGGGGTAAAAATGGATTTAAAAAAATTGAAGGAGGAAAAAGAAAAAATGAAAGTAAGTTCAAAATTAATAAGCAGTAAAGAATGCTATTCAAAGCAATCAGGTATCACACTAATAGCTTTAGTTGTAACCATTGTGGTGCTTTTAATACTAGCAGGAGTAACAATAAACGCAGTATTTAGTGACAGTGGAATAATAAAAAAAGCACAATCAGCACAAAACAAAGCAAATGAAAGTGTACAAAAAGACATGAATGAAATAAATGCATTGGAAAATTGGATGAATGAGTATACAGAAGAAAAAGAAGATTATGATATTAGTGAAGGCTTCGGACAGGGATATGGAATAACTAAAGTATTAAAGCTGCTAAATGGAACAATAACAACAACTGATGGGACAACTATAGAAATTAATAATTTTGAACTATATGCTACAATAGAGAAAACAGACGAAAATGTTAAAGTAGAAAAGATCAATGGATACGACATTTTTGGAACAATTAAAATAAAATTAGCTGAAGGAATTTTTATAAATCAATTATACATAGATGTTCCAGGCTTCAAACAGGGGGATTCTGTAATATGCAAAGTACTAATAGATAATAGCTGGACAGCAATAGATGCAGAAGTTATGGAGGACGGTGTAATATTAATTAAAAATTTTGCTCAAACTGCTAATATTGAAATTTTAAAAGGAAAATAATAATTTATATATTTTATATAAAAAAGCCAAGTAAAGTACTTGGCTAATTTTAATTTTAAAAAAGCATAAAATAATAAATTTTTTGTAAAAAATTGTTTACTTTTGTCACAAAATTATATACAATAGAGACAGCATAAAATTCAAAAGATGAAAATGAGGAAGGGGCAAAAATAAAAATGAAAATATTAATGTTAACATGGGAATATCCACCAAGAATAGTAGGAGGAATTGCTAGAGTAGTACACGATTTATCAAAAAGATTGATAAAAGATGGACATGAAGTAACAGTTATTACATATAAAGAAGGAGAATTGCCTGAATATGAAAATGACAAAGGAGTAGAAGTATATCGTGTAGAAAACTATATGATACATCCAAATAGCTTTATAGACTGGACTTTGCAATTAAACTTCAATATGGTAGCAAAAGCCACAGAACTAATAAATAAAAATGGAAAGTTTGATGTTATACACGCACATGACTGGCTAGTTGCATCAAGTGCCAAAACTTTAAAACAATCTTTTGGGATACCACTAGTTGCTACAATACATGCAACAGAAGCAGGAAGAAACTCTGGAATTCATAATGAATCACAAAGATATATAAATGACACAGAATGGTTATTAACATATGAAGCAACAGAAGTAATAGTAAACAGTAATTTTATGAAAGGACATGTTCAAAGCCTATTTGGACTTCCTTTTGATAAAATAAATGTAATACCAAATGGAATTAACTTAACTAACTTTAATGGAATTGAAAGAGATTACGAATTTAGAAGACAATATGCAATGGATAATGAAAAAATTATTTTGTATGTTGGAAGATTAGTATATGAAAAAGGAATTCAACATTTAATATCAGCAATGCCAAAAATATTACAAGGATATAATGATGTAAAACTTGTAATTGCAGGAAAAGGAGGAATGCTAGATGATTTAAAAGCACAAGCTGAAGCAATGGGTATTGCAAATAAGGTATATTTTACAGGATATTTAAATTCAAAACAAGTACAAAAAATATATAAATGTGCTGATGTAGCAGTATTTCCAAGTACATATGAACCATTTGGAATTGTTGCATTAGAAGGAATGTTAGCAGGAGTTCCAACAGTAGTTTCAGATGTTGGTGGTTTGGATGAAATAGTAGACCACGGAGTAAATGGAATGAAAAGCTATGCTGGAAATCCAAACTCAATAGCAGATTCAGTGTTAACAGTATTATATGATAAACAATTAGCAACTAATATGGCTAAAAAAGCTAAACAAAAAGTTAAGGAAGAATTTAACTGGACTAAAATTGCTCAAGATACACATTATATATATGAAAAAGCAATTTGCAAAACTGTTGCTGAAAAACAAAAACAAGAAATTGCACAAGAAAATGCTAAAAAGGCTAAAAAAGCAGGCAACACAGAAACAGAAATTACAAATTTACTTAGTTTTCAGAAGAAACATGCTTATGCATAAATATAAGGAGGAAGAGTTATGCAAGTATATGATACAGCAAACCGTTTAGCACAAGAGATAAGAGATTCCGAAGAATTCAAATTATACAAAAAGAGAAAAGACGAAATACACAATGATCCAGAAAAGAAGCAAAAAGTAGAAGATTTTGAAAAACTAAGATATGAAGTTCAACTAATGGCATATGCAGGAGAGGCAAAAGATGAAGAAAAAAATAAAAAACTAGAAGAGATGTATATGACTTTAGTAGAAAATAAAGATATTAAAGAATACTTTGATTTAGAAGTGAAGTTTAATATTATGATTGCTGATGTAAATAAAATAATTGCTGAAGCAATAAAAGATGTATTATAAGAAAAATTGTCGTTAAGGAAGCTATAAATAGAGGCTTTTTTAACGACTTTTTTATTGTATAGAAAAGAGGAAAGAAAATGGAATACATTTTTATAATTTGTATATGTGTGCTTACTATGATAATTTTAAAATTTGCATGGAGCATAAAAATAAGAGATATAAAAAAGTTAAAAGAATTAGGTTATGATAAAGGTTTGAATGAAATAACAAATAAACTACCTGAAAATAAAGAGATTTGCAAGAGTATCTTAAAAATGCTTGATAATGAAAATGTGAAAATAGAAGAAAGTGAAAGCAATCAAGCTAGTTTATATATGGTACTTTCAAATTCAATTATAATAGCAAACATAAAAAATACCTTCACAAGAGTTCAAACAGTAGCACATGAATGTTTACATTCTATTCAAAATAAAAGAACCTTGCTTTTTAACTTTATATTTTCTAACATATATTTTATATATTTTATTGCAATATGTATTTTAGCAATATTAAAAATAAATCCGCTTCCAAACACAGTTTTATTTGCTCTAGCTATATGTAGCTTTATAAATTACATAATTAGAAGTTATTTAGAAATGGATGCAATGATAAATGCAAAACCATTAGCAGAACAATATTTAAAAAGAGAAGGAACTCTTACAGAAAAAGAACAAGAAACAATATCAAACAATTATGACGAAATAAACAATATAGGAATAAAACTATATAATTATACCTTAATCACAAAAAATCTTATAAAAATAATAATTTATTCAGTTATTTGCATAATTTTTATCTAAAATTATGCGAATTTTATACTTTCTCTTTAAAAAGTTTCGAATTTGTTGTAAAATAATACAAAATGTAAATATATTAGGAGAAATTAATGAATAAAAAATGGGAAGTATGCAAAGAAAATAAAAATGATATAGATAAAATATCTAAAGAAAATGGATTAAGTAATTTAATTAGTAGTATATTAGCGAGTAGAGGAATTATTGAAAAAGAAGACGTAAGAGAATTTTTAAATCCTACAAGAGATGATTTTCATGCTCCATTTCTAATGCCAGATATGGAAAAGGCAGTAGATAGAATTTTAAAAGCAATACAAACACAAGAAAAGACCATTATATATGGAGACTATGATGTAGATGGAATAACAAGTATTACTGTACTCAAGAAATTCTTAGAAGAAAGAAATTTACAAGTTGGAGAGTACATTCCAAATAGATTAAATGAAGGCTATGGACTAAATAAAGAAGCAGTAAAGAAAATTGCGGAACAAGGGTATAAATTAATAATAACTGTAGACTGTGGAATTTCATGTATAGAAGAGATTAAATATGCAACAGAATTAGGACTAGAAGTAATAGTTACAGATCACCATGAACCAGCAGAAGAATTGCCAAAATGTTTAGCAGTAGTAGATGCAAAAAGAAAAGATAATCAATATCCATTTAATCAATTAGCAGGTGTTGGAGTAGTATTTAAGCTAATACAGGCAATTTCAATTAAATTAAATTTAGATAATAAAGAATATTTAAAATATTTAGATATTGTATGTGTTGGAACTATTTCAGATATAGTACCACTAGTAGATGAAAACAGAGTAATTACTAAATTAGGATTAAAGCTAGTACCAATATCAAAAAATATTGGCTTAAGGACTTTACTTGCATCTACAGGATATAAAGAAGTAAATTCTACTACAATATCTTTTGGTATAGCTCCAAGAATAAATGCTTGTGGTAGAATGGGAGAAGAAAAAGAAGCTTTAAGATTATTCCTAACAAATGACTTACATGAAGCTAAAGAAATAACAGAAAGATTAAACAACTATAACCTAGAAAGACAAGAAACAGAAAAAAGAATATTTAAACAAGCTTTAGAACAAATTGAAAATGGAGAAAAGGATAAATCTTGTATTGTTTTAGGACAAGAAGGTTGGCATCATGGAATAATTGGAATAGTTGCATCAAAAGTAACAGATATATATTTTAAACCAAGCATTTTAATTTGCTTTGAAGGAGAAGAAGGAAAAGGCTCAGGAAGAAGCATCCCAGGATTTAACTTACATGATGCTGTAATGAATTGCGATACATATGTGGAAAAATTTGGTGGACATAGTATGGCAATAGGCATAAATGTTAAAAGAGAAAATTTTGAAAAATTTAAAAAAGAATTTGAAGAATATACACAAAACAGCCATATTAGTGATATAATACCGATTATACAAATTGATAAACAAGTAGATATAAAAAAGATAAACATACAAGAAGTTAATGAATTAAAGCTATTAGAACCATATGGTGAAGGCAATAAAATGCCAGTATTTTTAATTAAAAACTTAAAAATATTATCAATAAGAAGTTTGTCTGAAGGAAAACATATAAAATTAAAACTTGGAATCGACAATTATATGATAGATGCTATTGGATTTAATATGGGAGAAGTAGCAGATAAGTATTTAATTGGAGATAAAGTTGATATTGTTGGAAGTTTAGAAGTAAATCAATTTGGAGGAAATGAAAATATTCAAGTAAACTTAAAAGATTTAAGAAAAACTATTTAATAAAGGAGGGAAGCACATGTCAGAAATACAAGAAATGACAATAGAAGATGTAATAAATACAACTAAAAAGAACAATAGAAAATCAGATAGTAAACTTATAAGAAAAGTATATAATTATGCAAAGGCGCATCACGAAGGGCAACTAAGAAAATCAGGAGAACCATATATTATTCACCCAGTGCAAGTTGCATACATATTGTCAACTCTAGGCTTAGATGACAGTACAATATGTGCAGCCCTTTTGCATGATGTAGTAGAAGATACAGAAACCACAAAACAAGATTTGGAAAATGAATTTGGTGAAGAAATTGCGGAACTAGTAGATGGAGTAACTAAGCTTAGCAAACTTCAATATGCTAGTATGGAAGAGCAACAAGTAGAAAATTATAGAAAAATGTTTTTAGCAATGGGAAAGGACATAAGAGTTATACTAATTAAACTTGCTGATAGACTTCATAATATGAGAACATTAAAATATCTAACACGTGATAGACAAATTGCTAATGCGAATGAAACAATGGAGCTATATGCACCACTTGCAAATCGTTTAGGTATGTATTCTCTAAAATGGGAGTTAGAAGATTTAGCTTTTAAATACCTATATCCAGAAGAGTATCGTGAATTAGTAGAAGGAATCGACCGTAAAAGAGAAGAACGTTTACAATTTATTGATATGATTATGGAACAAATAAAACAGTCAGTAAAAAAACAACATATTGAAGCAGAAATTACAGGAAGAGCAAAACATTTATATAGTATTTACCGCAAAATGAAAAGAGATAATATTACCTTAGATCAAGTATATGATTTGTTTGCATTAAGGGTAATAGTTAATTCTATAAAAGACTGTTATGCAGTTTTAGGTATAGTACATGAGTTATATAGCCCAATGCCAGGAAGATTTAAAGACTATATTTCAGTGCCAAAGCCTAATATGTATCAGTCTTTGCATACTACTTTAATTGGACCAAAAGGAACACCATTTGAGGTGCAAATTCGTACATGGGACATGCACCGTATAGCAGAGTATGGTATTGCTGCACACTGGGCATATAAAGAGGCTAGCTTTATGGGAAACAAAAAAGCTAATGTTAAAGTTGAGGAAGACAAACTTTCATGGCTTCGTGAAACCTTAGAGTGGCAAAAAGATATGCAAGACCCAGATGAGTTTTTAAATACATTAAAAACAGAGCTTTTTGAAGATGAAGTTTATGTATTTACTCCAAAGGGAAAAATTATTGCATTACCTAAAGGCAGTACACCAATAGATTTTGCATATTATATCCATGCTGAAATAGGTAACCATATGACTGGTGCTAAGATAAACAGTAAAATGATGCCAATAGTAACCAAATTAAAAAATGGAGATATTGTTGAAATTATTACATCAGATCAGTCAAAAGGACCTAGTAGAGACTGGCTTAAATTTGTTAAAAGTTCAACAGCTAAAAATAAGATTTTAGCTTGGTACAAGAAAAACGATAGAGAAGAGAACATTGTTAAAGGTAAAGACTTAATAGAAAAAGAAATAAAGAAAATAGGTATGACACATGCTGAAATTGCTAAGTCAGAATATATACAAGCAGCTTTGGATAGATATAAATATTCGGAAGTAGATGAAATGTATGCAAGTGTTGGATTTGGAGCTATTTCAGCTGGTAAAGTTGTCGCTAGAATGTTAGAAGAATATAGAAAAGACCATCAAACTGAAAACCTAGAAGAAAAGTTAGAGGTGCTTTCTAAAGATAGAGCATATAAACCAAAAGCAACTAAAACAGGTATTGTTGTAAAAGGAATAGATAATTGTTTGGTAAAATTATCAAAATGTTGTAACCCAGTTCCAGGTGATGAAATAGTTGGATATATTACAAAAGGAAGAGGGGTATCAGTACACAGAAAAGACTGTGTTAATGTAAACAATTTATTATCAGAAGAAAACAGAATGATAGATGTATACTGGTATGAAGCAGAAAAGACTAGATATAGTGTTGATATAGAGGTTTATGGAAATGAAAGAAGTGGACTTTTAGCAGACATTATTAGAGAAATAGAAGGAACAAAAAGCAAACTATTAGCTGTAACTTCAAGAGCAAATAAAGAAAAGATTTCAATTACAGAAGTAACTGTTGAAGTTGAGAACATTGAAGAGTTGAATAAAATACTTAAACAGATTAGAAAAGTTGATAGTGTGTACGAGGTTAAAAGGAAGAAGTAATTCTTTTCAAAATCGGATATTGAAACAATAAGAACAGTACGGAAAGGAAAAATAGTGATGATACTAAAGCAGTTGAGAGTAAACAGTGGAGCGATTTGTGAGCCAACAAATTGCTACATTGTTCAAGATGAAAAAACAAAAGAAACAATGGTTATAGATCCGGGTGGAGAAGTAAATAAAATTATCGAAATGCTAGATATATTACAAGCAAAACTAAAATATATATACATAACTCACTGCCATGGAGACCATATTGGAGCATTAGTAGAATTAAAAAACGCAAAAGGCGGAAAAATATTGATTCATAGATTGGAAAAAGAAGGACTACAAGATAAAAATATTAGCTTAACAGATTATGTTGGAGTTGAGGACGTACATTTAGACCCAGATTCAATAGTAGATGATGGAGATAAAATACATATAGGAAATATAGAGTTTAGGGTAATTCATACGCCTGGCCATACAAAAGGTGGAAGTTCGCTATATTGTGAAGAAGAAAAACTTGTATTTTCTGGAGACACTTTATTCCATGGAACTTGGGGTAGAACAGATTTACCAACAAGTAACTTTGAGGATATAATGAATTCAATAACAGAAAAACTATTAAAACTTCCAGATGACACAATAGTATATCCACGGACATGGAAAATCAACTATGATTAGAGAAGAAAAACCAATTTATGATGAGTTAAAACCAAGAGAAGATTAGGAGGAAGGAAAATGAATATAGAACCAAGAACTTTGGCTGGTTTCATGGAACTATTGCCAAATGAACAAATATTATTTGAGCAAATGAAACAAACAATAGAAAAAACATACCAAAGATTTGGATTTTTACCATTAGATACACCAATACTAGAACTATCAGAAGTGCTATTAGCAAAAGCAGGTGGAGAAACTGAAAAACAGATTTACCGCTTCACAAAAGGAGATACAGACATTTCAATGAGATTTGACTTAACTGTACCACTTGCAAAATATGTAGCTAAAAATTATGGAAATTTAAGTTTCCCATTTAGAAGATATCAAATAGGTAAAGTATATAGAGGGGAAAAAACTCAAAAAGGTAGATTTCGTGAATTTTATCAATGCGATATTGATATTATTGGAGATGGAGAACTTGGAATAGTTAATGACGCAGAAATTCCAAGTGTTATATATAACCTAATATCAGATTTAGGCTTCAATGATTTCACTATATGCATAAATAACAGAAAAGTATTAAATGGATTATTTAGAGAAGTAAATCAAGAGCAAAATGCAGTTGACATTATGAGAACTATTGATAAACTTGCCAAAATAGGAAAAGAAAAAGTAATAGAAGAACTAAAAGAAATTGGTGTTGATGACCAAGCAATTGAAAGAATATTAACTTTTATTGAAATTGATGGAACAACAGACGAAAAGATTAGTAAATTAGAAAACCTAGGTATTCTAAATGAAATGTTTACACAAGGCTTAGAAGAGCTAAAACAAGTTGTAAAATACATTAGAATATTTGGGGTACCAGATACTCACTTTAAAATAGATTTAACAATTGCTAGAGGATTAGACTATTACACAGGAACAGTATATGAAACATTTTTAAATGACTATAAAGAACTAGGAAGTGTATGTTCAGGAGGAAGATATGAAAACTTAGCTGAATATTACACAGACAAAAAGTTGCCTGGTGTTGGAATTTCAATTGGTCTAACCAGACTATTCTATAAACTAAATGAATTACAACTTATCAAATCAGATAAATATTCTATGTCAGATATTTTAATAATACCAATGACAGAAGATATGACAAAATCAATTGAATTAGCAAGTGATTTGCGTAAAGAAGGAATAAATACAGAAGTATATTTAAATGACAAAAAATTAAAAGCGAAATTTAAATATGCAGACAAACTAAAAATTCCTTATGTTGCTGTAATTGGAGAAGACGAAATAAGTTCTAATACAGTAAAAGTTAAAAATATGGAAACAGGAGAAGAGACTCCTACAGAACTAGATGCAAAGAAAATTTGCGAAGTAATTAAAAACTAAAAATCATAATCTCCTTTGTCCAAGAATATACTAGTTAATAGTAAATTGGACAAAGGAGAAGTTTTTATTATGATAAATATGGCAGTATTAAATTTAAAAGACATAATAAAATATATTGTAAAAATCACAATATTAGTAACTGTAGTTATAGGGATAACTAAATACCTTTCACAAAATCAAAGTAATATAAAAAATCAAATTCAAGAAACCAACAACAAAAAGTTGATGACATCTTTTATCAATATTGCCTTGCCTGTAACAAACACAGAAAGTATTAACGAGACTTCAACAAAATTAGCATCAATTGATCCACTAAAATTAGCTTTAGGGATGGAATTAAAAGTAATAAATTCTTTAGAAGAAACAAAAGATGAACAACCAACTAGTAGTGAATCAAAAGAAGATGCAACAAAAGTAGAACAGGCCCAAACAGGACTAAAAACAGAAGTACAAAGCTCAAATGTGCCCAATAAATACACAACACAATATAATGGAGTAAAAATAAAAAATGAAGTTAAATATAAATTAACAAAAGAAATATTAAAACCAAATATTACAGTAAAAAAAGATAACATTTTAATATATCACACACACTCATGTGAGAGCTATACACCAAGTGAAAAATATCAATATAAAAAAACAGGAAACTTCAGAACGACAGATAAAAATTACTCAGTAATAAGAGTAGGAAATGAGTTAGAAGCACAACTCAAAACATATGGATATAATGTTATACATGATGAAAGTTATCATGACTATCCATCATATACTGGGTCATATGCAAACTCTTTAAAAACTATAACTAAGTTATTAGACGAAAACAAAAATACGGATGTAGTAATCGATTTACATAGAGATGCAATAGGAGACAGTACATATGCTCCAACAGTAAAAATAGGAGAAGAATATGCCGCACAGCTTATGTTTGTAATAGGAGGAAATGAAGGAAGCATAAAACATGAAACTTGGGCACAGAACTTGAAGTTTGCAATAAAAGTACAAGAAAAAGCAAATGAACTATATCCAGGTTTGTTTAAACCAATAATATTAAGAGGAACTACATATAATCAACATGTAACCAAAGCAGCAACAATAATAGAAGTTGGCGCAACAGGCAACACACTAGACCAAACCTTAGTAAGCATGAAATACCTAGCAAAAGTATTAAGTGAAGTAGTTAAATAAGAGCCAGAAATTGACATTAACATAATTTAAGAGTATAATATAAAGCATGTAGTCCAATATGGCTACAATTAATTTTAAGGGAGAGAATCTTATAATGGAGAGAATCGAAAAACGTACACTAGACCTAGCTTGGTATATGATTGAAAACCAAGCAACTGTGCGGGATCTTGCAAGAGTTTTCTCAATGAGCAAAAGCACAGTTCACAACTATCTTACAACGAAACTTCCAGACATTTCAGGACCTATGGCACAAGCAGTTCGAGATGTACTTGCTTTCAACTGGAAAGAGCGGAGCATCCGTGGAGGAAATGCCACCAGAGAGAAATATCGCATTATGAGAGAATCCAACTTAATTAAATAACCTTTAAATAGAGGTTACAGAATAAGAGCCTAGATTTTAGGCTCTTATTCTTAGTTAATTTAAAATAGAGAAATCGTTCAACTCTGCTAGTCTTGAATATTAAGTACGGTGTAAAGTTTACAGTTTTACTTTATTTTTTTGATGAGTTATGATACAATAAGTTTAATTATAATCGAAGTATCATAAATAGTAAGAAGCAAATGGAGAAAAACATATGGATTTATCAAGATTGAGGGGAGAACAGACTAAAGTTCTATATTTAGAACCAAATAAGCATAATGTAGTATTAGGAGTTGCAGGAAGTGGCAAAACACTTATTGCTATCTTGAGAGCAAAATACTTAGCAAATTTAGTAAAAGAAGAAAATCAAAGAGTTTTGTTGACTACATACTCTACATCCTTAGGAAAATATTTTACTTTGCTAGAGGAAGATATTCCAGAAAATTTAGACATATGTGTCTATCATAAATATGCAAGAGGATATTTAAAATCAATAGGTAAAATGACCCGTAATTCTATATTAGGTAACAAAAAAATGATAATTGAAGTCGCATTAAATGAGATAAATTTAAAGTACCAACCAATAAGAGTAGCAACTTTAGAGAGACCAGTAGAGATATTTGCAGAAGAGATAACTTGGATAGAAAAAATGGGGATTAACAGTCTATTAGACTATATTGATGCAGAACGTATTGGAAGAGGAAAGACAAGAATAAAAAGAGAAGATAGAAAGTACTTTTTTGAAGTGTATGAAAAATATCTAGAATTGAGAGACAGAGCCGGATTTTTGTATGATTGGGATGATATTGCTATAGCAGTAAGAGATGAACTATTGAAAGATAAAAATGAAAGATATTATAAACATATAGTAATAGATGAGGGACAAGATTTTTCACCAGTAATGATACAATCATTGGTAAATAGCATACCAGAAGATGGAAGCCTAACTTTCTTTGGTGATGTAGCTCAACAAATTTATGGTAATAGATATTCATGGCGAGATGCAGGAATAAAAATAGGAAATAGTGGTATCTATAAATTTAAATATAATTATAGAAACTCAAAAGAAATTTGGGATTTTGCAAAAGACATTACAAATATGCCATACTGGAAAAATGATGAAGATATTTTAGAACCAATGGAGGTAAAGGCAGAAGGACCAAGACCTATGTTAGTTGAATTTGTTAACGCAAACTCAGAATTGGGATATTTAGTTTTTTATGCGGAAATGAAAGAAAAAACTAATAGATTGGCTATTCTGGTAAGAAATAACAAAAAAGTACATATAATTTTAAATGCTTTGAAAGAAAAAAATATTAAATGTCAAAAAATTGGCGGAGGAATGAGTAATGATATTAATGAGAATAGTATTTATGTAGGAACATATCATTCTGCAAAAGGATTAGAATATGATACTGTTATGCTTCCATTTTTAGACAAGGATGAATTACCTCCAAAAGACGCAGTGGAAATTCATGGAAAAGACTATATGTTGCCAAATGAAATAAAATTACTATATGTAGCAGTTACTAGAGCAAAAACTGGACTAGTTATGTCATATTCGTCTGGAGAGTTAACAGAATTGTTTCCGCCAGACTCTGAAAACTATGATAAGGAGGTATTTGCATTATAGTGAATAATGATATTAAAGAAATAATAGAGCAAAGAAACATCAAAAGATTATGTCATTTTACAAAATCAAAAAATTTGCCACAAATTTTGATGCGAGGAAGAGGGATACTAGCTAGCGAATTTATAGCTGAAGATATTTTTGATCCAAATGACAACTTCAGGTATGATGGAAAAACTAAATATATTAATTGCTCCATACAATATCCTAATGTATACTACTTTAACAAAATATCTGAAAAAGATATACAGTTTAAGGAGTGGATTATTTTATTTATAAATCCATATATTATGACTAAAGAAGATACATATTTTTGTAAAGTAAATGCTGCTAAGGAAAATGGGAAATATATAAAAAAAGGAGCAGATGCACTAAAAGAATTATTTGACAACAGGGTTTTAAAATTAGATAGAACAAGTAAAATGCCAACAAATGTACCAACTGATTTACAAGCAGAAGTGTTAATATATGAACAAATACCTGTTGAGGCAATAGAAGCGATAGTAGTTCCAAATATAGAACAAGCACATAGAGAAAAGACTAGATTGGAAACCTTTAATCTACAAATACCATCAATATATGTAATTCCAGAATTATTTGATAAAAAATTAGGAATTAATATAAGAGAGGGAAAAATACCTAAAGAAAATATTTATTACGAAAGGAGTGAATTACAACCTTGGAAAATAATATAAATAGTAGATATTCGGCAGCTTTTATTTTGGCAGCAGTAGGAGATGCATTAGGATGGCCAAATGAAAGTAGAAGCAACAATCTTATAAAATCTTATAATAAATATGAAACGTTTCAAGACTGGAAAAGATATACAGGCGGAAAATATTGGAAGCATCAAGAAATAATAAAAAAGGGAGAATATAGTGACGATACTCAACTAATAATATCAACAGCTAGAAGTCTACTTCGACAAAAGGATTGGGCAAATAATTTTTATAATATAGAATTACCATTTTGGCTAGAATATGAAAGAGGAGGAGGAAGAGCTACAAGAACAGCTGCAAAAATTTTAAAAAGAGGGCAAAAACCATGGTTGGGTACAACTAAAGAATTGACAGAATATTTTAATGCAGGCGGTAATGGAGTAGCCATGAGAATTCTTCCACATGTTGTTTATGAGCAACACAATATAAAGAATTTAATTGGAAAAGTTGTTATTAATGGAATGTATACACATGGACATCCAAGAGCGTTGATAGGAGCTACTTGCTATGCGTATGCACTAGAAATATTGAGTCAAAAACAGGATGTCTTAAAATATGGAGAATTAGTAGAAAAATTAATTGAGAATAAAGAAATATGGACTACATTTCCAAATATTGAAAGAGTAGAGGAATGGAAAAAACAATTTGAAAAGATTCGTAAAAATGAATTTGATATTGTATGGAAAGAAAATGTAGACATAATAATAAATGAACTAAAACAAATAAGAGAAAACTTAAAAAGAGGAGTTCTAGATGTGACTTCAAATAGTCTAGAAAAATTAGGTGTTTTTGATAAAAAAATAGGGGGAGCAGGAGATATTACAACCGTTGCAGCAATATATTTAGCTTCTAAATATGCAACAGATCCACAGAAAGCTATTATAGAGGCGGCAAACTTAAAAGGAGCAGATACTGACACAATAGCATCTATGACTGGGGCTTTATTAGGAATGCTATATGGGGAAGAAATAATTCCAATTCAATGGTTAGCAGTACAAGATTGCAATTTTTTGCGCAAACTACCTCAATATTTATTAGATCCAACATTATATAATAAAGTTGAACAAAATAAGGACTGCAAATATATAAATTCACCAATAGGAAAAATAACGGAAGAATACTCGGAAATAAATATAAGAAAACAAGAGAAAAAAGTAGTAACTAGAAAATATCAAACTGTTTTTGGACAATCACTTTATATAAAAGAATATACAAAGTTAAAAGAAGAAAAACAACCCAATGTAATAAACACTGAAGAAATAAAAAAAGAAATACTTAATATTAAAGAGTTAAATCACCTTAAATTAAAAGAGTATATTAACTGTTTATATGAAATTTTAAATGGTTCAAGAGAAGAAGATATTATAAAGAAGTATAAAATAAATAATAGCATCATAGAAAAGATAAAAAAGATGTATAAAAATTAGATTAGAAGAGCCTAACTACAATTTTGTTAGGCTTTTATTATTGCAAAAATTCTCAAATATATCTTGCAAATAACGGCATTTTTGTGTATACTACAAAAAGGAAAAGAGGAGATAAAATATGTGTGGATTTGTAGGATATGTTGAAGATGGAGAAAAAGATAGAAGAATAATAAAAAGTATGTCAGATACTATAAAACATAGAGGACCAGATGATGAAGGCTTTTATGAAGATGATAAAATATCTCTAGCATTTAGAAGATTAAGTATAATAGACCTAAGTAATGGACATCAACCAATGTTTAATGAAGATAGCTCAATGGTTATTTTATTCAATGGAGAAATATATAATTATCAAGAATTAAAAGAAGACTTAATGGCAAAAGGACATGTTTTTGCCAATAATTCTGATACAGAAACTATTCTTCATGGATATGAAGAATATGGACAGGAAATTACTAAAAAACTTAGAGGAATGTTTGCTTTTGTAATATGGGATATTAAAAACAAAGTTCTTTTTGGTGCAAGAGACCATTTTGGAATAAAACCATTTTATTATTACAATAGAGATGGTATGTTTATATTTGGCTCAGAAATAAAAAGCTTTTTACCACATCCAAAGTTTAAAAAGGAGTTAAATGAAGAGGCTTTAAAAACATATTTAACTTTCCAATATTCTGCATTAGACGAAACATTTTTCAAAGGAGTATATAGGCTAAAGCCAGGTCATCAATTTACTTATAAAGATGGCAAATTAGAAGTAACAGAATACAATACATTTAACTTTATAGAAGAAAAGAAAAACTTTGAAGAAACTGTAAATAGTATACATGAAACAATAACAAGCTCAATAGATTATCATAGAATAGCAGATGTTGAGGTTGGTTCATTTTTATCATCTGGTGTAGATTCAAGTTATGTTGTATCTTATGCAAAGCCAGACAAAACATATACAGTAGGATTTAATTATGATAATTTTGACGAAACAGTTTATGCTAAAGATTTATCAAAAATTTTAGAGATAAAAAATACAAGCAAAATTATATCTGATGAAGAATTTTTTGATTCATTAGAAGATGTGCAATATTATTCTGATGAACCACATGCAAATCTTTCAGCAGTTCCTTTATATCATTTATCAAGGTTAGCTGCAAAAGATGTAAAAGTAGTTTTATCTGGTGAAGGAGCAGACGAATTATTTGGAGGTTACCAAACATATCATAGAACAAAATTCTATAATGCTTATGAAAAATTACCACTTTCATTTAGAGCAAAAATGAAAAAGTTTGCTGAGAAATTACCAAACATAAAAGGAAAGAACTTCTTAATTTCAGAAGGAACACCAATTGAAGACAGCTATATTGGTCAAGCATTTATATTTGATGATGAACAAGCAAATGATGTATTAAAACCAGAATACAAAACTAATATTAGTTTTAAAGATGTTACAGCTCCAATATTTGCAAAAGTAAAAGATCAAAATGACTTAATAAAAATGCAATACTTAGACATGCATTTATGGTTACCAAATGATATTTTATTAAAAGCAGATAAAATGACTATGTCAGCATCACTTGAATTAAGAGTTCCTATATTAGATAGAGTTGTATTTGATACCGCTTCTAAATTACCAAGAGAATATAAAATAGTTGGAAAAGACACAACAAAATATGCACTAAGAAAAGCAGCAGCTAAAATAGTTCCAAAAGAATGGGCACAAAGAGAGAAAAAAGGATTTATGGTTCCATTCAAATATTGGCTAAAAGAAGAAAAATGGTATAACAAAGTAAAAGAAACTTTTGAAAGTGAATATGCAGCAAAATTCTTTGATACAGATAAAATAGTTAAACTTTTAAATGACTATTATGAAGGAAAAGCAATGACACACAGAAAGGTTTATACAATATATTGTTTCTTGATTTGGTACAAACAATACTTCGTAGAAGTTTAAGGAGAAAATAAATGAGAAGAAGAAGTGTAAAAGAAATAATAGAATTAATAGAAATTGTTATTGAAAGCTTAATAAACTATGGCGCAGATGTATACTTATTTTTTATGATATTCAGTTTAGCAACAGTTGGATTTGCAAAGCTTATACTAAAATTATGTAATAAACCAAACTTTAAATATTATAATATAATTGTATTTTGCAGTATCGGACTTATTATATCAGGAATTTTTAAAGTATTTAGCATAAATTTATCAAGAAAGCATCTAGAAGCATTAATATGTATAGGTATGAACATTATAATTTTTATAATATTTAAATACATAGAAAAGAAACAATTAAAAGAACCTAAAGAACTATAAAGGAAAACAAAAATGAACCTTTTAATTAAAACATTGGAAGAAAATAAAAAGTTCCAAGAACTCACAAAACAAATTAGTAAAACAGGCCCGATAGCTATATCGGGCTTAGTTGACGTTGAAAAATTACATATACTTACAGGAATTTTTAATGAAACTAAAAGACCAATGGTGTTAGTAACATATAATGAAATACAAGCACGTAAGTTATATCAAGACTTAAAAAAACTTATAAAACAAACATATTTCTTTCCTAAAAAAGAGATTACAAGCTATGACTATGTTGCACAAAGTAAGGAAATTGAATATAAAAGAATTGATGTACTAAATAAAATGTATTTAGCTAAACAGCAAAAAGAACCAATAATAATAGTTACAACAATAGAAGCAGTTATGCAAAAAATAGTTGCTAAAAACACTTTGTATCAAAATGTTATAGATTTTGAAGTTGGAAAAACATATTCATTAGATGAAATTAAAGAAAAACTAGTTGGACTTGGTTATGAAAGAAGTGATCTAATTGAAAACAAAGGACAATTTAGTATTCGTGGTGGAATAGTAGATGTAGGATTATCAGAAAAAATTGGTGTTAGAATTGAATTCTGGGGAGATGAAGTTGATTCGATTAGATTTTTTCAAATATCTTCACAAAGATCAACAGAAATGCTAAAAGAAATAACTATATTCCCAGCACATGAATTAATAGTACAAGATTTATCAGAAGCGGTAAAAAATATACAAGAAAAATATCCTGAAGAAATAGAAGACATAGAACTTATAAAAAATGGAGATTATATTTCTAAAATCAATAAATATTTTAATGAATTTTATGGAAATCAGGCTTCATTTTTAGACTATATGTCAGATGAATATTTACTTTTATTAGATGAAAAGTCCAAAATAAATCAAAGAAAAACAAACATAATAGAAGATAACAACAAACTAATTGCATCATTAGTTGAAAAAGAAAAATTTGTGCCAGAAGCAATTGAAAACATTAGTAAATTTGAATATAACTTTGAAGAAAAACAAATAATATATTTAGAACAAAATGACTCAATTAAAAACATTCAAAAATACTATTTTGAAACCAGAGAAATCAACTTCTATAACCTACAATTAGATTTATTACTTGCAGATATTGTAACATATCAAAAAAATAAAAAGAAAGTAGTATTACTTGCTGGTAATGAAATAAGTGCTAAAAAACTATGTGATATTTTAAAAGAAAATCAAATAAATTATAAATATGAACGAGAAGCGGAAAATGTTAAACCAGGTGAAATTATAGTAACAATTGGAGGCTTTTCTTCTGGATTTGAAAATTATGATTTAAACTTAATAGTAGTTAGCCTACAAAATAATTTTGAAGAACCTGTAAAAAGAAAAAAGAAATTATCTAGTACATTTAAAGATAGTGAAAAAATTGTATTTGCAGATTTAAAACCAGGTGATATAGTGGTACACCAAACACATGGTATAGGACAATTTATAGGAGTAAACACAATTACAGCAGATGGTGTAACAAAAGACTATATTAAAATTAAATATAGAAATGATGACATTTTATACGTTCCTACAAATAGCTTAGATAGTGTTAGAAAGTATATAGGTGGAGGAGATAATTCTTCTCCTAGACTAAATAAGCTAGGTGGAAAAGAATGGAGTGCAACTACTAGCAAAGTAAAGAAAAACTTAGAAGCGGTTGCAAAAGATTTAATAGAGCTATATGCCAAACGTCAAAAAATAAAAGGATTTAGTTTTTCACCAGATACTCCTTGGCAAAAACAATTTGAAGATAGTTTTCCATATACAGAAACAGATGATCAATTAAGATGTATACAAGATGTAAAAAAGGATATGGAAAAACCACAACCAATGGATAGACTTTTATGTGGAGATGTAGGATATGGTAAAACAGAAGTTGCAATAAGAGCAGCATTTAAAGCTGTTATGGACCAAAAACAAGTTGCATATTTAGTGCCAACTACAATACTTGCAAATCAACAATATGAAGAATTTAAAACTAGAATGCAAGAATTTGCTATAAATGTTGAGTTATTAAATAGATTTAAAACTAAAAAAGAGCAAGATGAAATTATAAAGAAACTTAAATTAGGTGAAGTTGATGTAGTTGTTGGAACACATAGACTACTAAGTGAAGATGTTAATTTCAAGGATTTAGGGCTTTTAATAATAGATGAAGAACATCGTTTTGGAGTTAAAGATAAAGAAAAAATAAAGAAATTAAGAACAAATATAGATGTTTTAACAATGACAGCAACACCAATACCAAGAACATTACACATGTCAATAGTTGGCGTTAGAGATATGTCAGTTATATATGAACCACCTCATAACAGAAAACCAGTACAAACTTATGTTCTTGAATATGATCAAGAAGTAATAACAGAAGCAATAACTAAAGAAATTGAAAGAGACGGACAGGTATTTTACTTATTTAACCAAGTAGAAGGCATTGAGAAAAAAGCAAATGAAATATCGATGCTAGTTCCAGAAGCTAAAGTGGGATTTGCTCATGGAAAAATGAGTGGTAGAGAACTAGAAGAAATAATGGAAAGCTTTATAAATCACGAAATAAATGTACTAGTATGTACTACAATATTAGAATCTGGAATAGACATACCAAATGCTAATACTATAATAGTAGAAAATGCAGACAGATTAGGCTTAGCACAGCTTTACCAAATTAGAGGTAGAGTTGGTAGAAGCGACAAACAAGCATATGCATATATAACATATAAAAGAGATAAACTATTATCAGAAGTTGCTGATAAACGTTTAAAAGCTATTAAAGAATTTACTGAATTTGGTTCAGGATTTAAAATAGCAATGAGAGATTTGGAAATTCGTGGAGCAGGAAGTATGCTTGGAGAAATGCAACATGGACACATGGAACAAGTTGGATATGATACATATTGTAAATTGTTAGATGAAGTTATAAAAGAGATGCAAGGAATAGAAGTAGTAGAAGAACAAGATGTACAAATCGACTTAGCTGTTTCTAGCTATATACCAGATAACTTTATTGAAAATAGTAGTCAAAAGATTGAAATATACCAAAACATTGCTTTATGCAGAACAGAAGAAGAACTTCAAAATGTTATTGATGAGGTTATTGATAGATATGGTAGACTTCCAAAAGAATTAGAAAACCTAATAGATATTGCAAGAATAAAACAGCTTGCAAGAAAAGCAAACATCTTAAAAATAGCTCAAAGAGAAAACGGAATTGTATTCTATTTTGTAAAAGAAAAAATTAAACCAGAAATGGTAAACACTTTAATTACAAAATACCCTATGCTAGTTAAGTTCTCTAATGCAGTAGAACCTTATGTCACACTACGAATTAAAGAAAATGAAAACATCATAGAAAAAGCTAAAGAATTTTTGAATACTGTAATTGAAATTTAGAAAGGAAAAGTTATGCAAGTAATTTCAAGTAAAGATAATGAACAAATTAAATATATTAAAAAGCTAAAAGATAAAAAGTTTAGAGATGAAACAAACGAATATATAGTTGAAGGAATAAAATTAGTAAGAGAAGCAATTGAAGAAGCGGTAAATATAAAAACTATTGTTGTATGTGAAGATTGCGAATATACTGAAAGTTTTGAGCAATCACTTCTATATGAAATTGCAAAATATAATTGTATATATGTAACAAAAAAACTATTCCTTTCTATAACAGATGTTGTAAACCCACAAGGAATTCTTGCAGTAGTTGAAAAAGGAGATAGCATAGACAAAATAGATTACAAAGAAGACATTATACTTGCATTAGATGGAATACAAGATCCAGGTAATTTAGGAACAATTTTAAGAACTGCAGATAGTGCAAACTTAAAGCAAATAATACTATCATCAGACAGTGCAGACCCATACAACCCAAAAGTTGTACGCTCAACAATGGGAGCCATATTTAGAATGAATATAATAACAACTGATAATTTGGCTAAAACATTGCAAATGATAAAAAAGCATAAATTTGAAATAGTAGCAACATCATTAGATACAGATAAAAGTGTATATGATATAAAATATAATAAAAAAGTAATAATAATTGGAAATGAAGCAAAAGGAGTATCAAAAGAGATACAAGACTTAGCAGACCAAAGAGTTAAAATACCAATGCTAGGAAAAACAGAAAGCCTAAATGCTTCAGTAGCAGCAAGCATAATGATATATGAATATGTAAGAGAAAAATTGTCATTGAATTAATCAATGGCAATTCTTTTTGTGAAAAAATTGTGAAAGTTATTTATGATTAGAATATTATATGATAAAATATATAACTAGTTTAAGAGAAGGAGAAAATTTTGTATGTCATATATTGAATTTAAGAATGTTGTTAAAGAATACAAAATGGGAGAAGTAACTATAAAGGCATTAGACAATACTAACTTTAGTATTGATAAAGGAGAGCTTGTTGTTATAGTAGGACCTAGTGGAGCAGGTAAAACTACTACTTTAAATATACTTGGAGGAATGGATAAAGCTACATCTGGTCAAATATTTGTAAATGATAAAGAAATATCAAAATTAAATAATAAAAAGCTAATAGAGTATAGAAGAAATGATATAGGGTTTGTATTCCAATTTTATAATCTAGTTCAAAACTTAACAGCCAAAGAGAATGTAGAACTTGCAACACAAATGTGTGCAGATGCATTAAATGTAGATACCATACTAGAAAAAGTAGGACTAACAGATAGAAAAGATAACTTCCCATCTCAATTATCAGGTGGAGAGCAACAAAGAGTTGCAATAGCAAGAGCAATTGCTAAAAATCCAAAATTATTATTATGTGATGAGCCAACAGGTGCATTAGATTACAAAACAGGAAAAAGCATATTAAAGTTATTACAAGAAATGGCAAGAAGCGAAAATATGACTGTAATAATTATAACTCATAATGCTGCAATTACACCTATGGCAGATAAGGTTATACGTTTTAAAAATGGAAAAGCAGAAAGTGTTGAAACAAATGCTAATCCAATTTCAATAGATAATATAGAATGGTAAGGAAGAAAATGAAAAAATCTTTATTGAAAAATAATTTTAGAGAGATAAGTAAAAATAAAAGAAGATTTATATCAATGCTTGTTATGGCATTTTTAGGAGTAGGATTTTTTGCAGGTTTAGTTGCAACAAGTCCAGATATGCTAGATAGTTTAGATAAGTATGCAGATAAAAGTAATTTTTATGATATAAACATAATATCAACATTAGGAATCACTGATGATGATATACAAGCTATTAAAAATATAGATGGTGTTGAAAATGCTTATGGAATACAAACTAAAGATTCTATGGTAAAAATAGATGATAAAGAAAGTGTTTGTAAAGTAATTGAGTACAATGAAAATGTTAATACTCCTGTAGTGATAGCAGGAAGGCAAATAGAAAATGATAATGAGTGTTTATTAGACAATGCTATTGTTCGTACAGGTACAGGAGCAGAAAAATATATAGGTAAAAAAATAGTATTAGAAAATAATGACAAAGATTCTGACGATAATGACATATTTACTAAAAAAGAATTTGAGATAGTTGGAATAGTAGATTCACCTATGTATATATCTAGTGAAAGAGGGAATACATCAATAGGTAATGGAACAGTTAATTTCTATATTTATACTAAAGATAATGTAATAAACTTAGACTATTATACGGGAATGTATGTTACTGTTGCTGAAGCAAAAGAACAAGTAACTAATAGTAATGGCTACTTAGAATTAGTTAATCCTGTAATTGATAAAATAGAAGGCATAAAACAAGAAAGAGAAGATGCAAGATATAATTCTTTGGTTGATGAAGCAAACGAGAAGATAAATGATGCACAAAAAGAACTTGATGATAAAAAAGCAGAAGTACAAAAGGAATTAAATGATGCTGAAAAGAAAATAAAAAATGCTGAGAACCAAATCGCGTCATCTGAAAATAGCATAAAAAATGGAGAAGCGGAATTAGCTAAAAAGAAACAGGAAACCGAGAAGACTTTTAAAGAAGCGGAAGAGAAATTAAAACAAGCAGAAGAAGCTTTGTTGCAAAAAGAAAAAGAGCTTAATAGTCAAAAAGAACAGATGGAGTTTTTGCCACAGGAAGTACAAAAACAAATTAAGAAGCGGATTAGCAGAAATAGAAGCAACTAAAACAGAATTACAAAAACAAAAAACAGAATTAGAAAATAATAAAAAGATTGCTAATGCAGAATTTGAGGCTTCACAAAAAGAAATAAATTCAAGTAAAACTAAAATACAAAATGCAAAATCAGAATTAGCAAAAAATAAAAAAGAATTTGAAAAATCTAAAAAAGAAGCAAATACTAAAATACAAGAGGCTCAAGATAAACTAAATGATGCAAAAGCAGATGTTAAGAAAATAGAAAAAGGTAAGTGGTATGTTCAAGATAGACTTGATAATACAGGATATAACAATATATTTGATGCAATAAAAACAATGTCAAATATTTCTAAAATGTTCCCAGTAATATTCTACTTAGTTGCAGTTTTAATAAGTTTAACTTCTATGACCAGAATGATTGAAGAAGAAAGAGTAGAAATAGGTACATTAAAAGCAATGGGTTATACCAATATGCAAATAATTTCAAAATATATAATTTACTCATTATTTGCTTGTATAATTGGTGGAGTTCTAGGAATGACAGTTGGATTATATTTATTACCAAACATTGTTTGGATGTTATATTCTATGATATATAATTTGCCTGAATTTTATTGCATATATAGAGTAGAAATTGGATTGATTGGAATAATAATTGCGTTTATATGTATAGGTGGAGCTACAATAATAGTTGCAACAAATGAATTAAAACAAATGCCAGCTGTTTTGATGAGACCAAAGCCACCTAAAAAAGGAAAAAGAATACTACTAGAGCGAATAAAATTTATATGGAAAAGATTTAATTTTTCTCAAAAGGTAACTGCAAGAAACATATTTAGGTATAAAAAGAGAGCTATTATGACAATAATAGGTATTGCAGGATGCACAGCACTTATGTTAACAGGATTTGGAATAAGGGATTCAGTAATTGACATTCCATCAGTACAATTTAGAAAAATATTTAGTTATGATTTATCAATATCCTTAACAAATACTAAAGGATTAGGAAAACTTAATGAATATTTTTCAAACAATCAAAATATAAAAAATTATACTGAAATATGTGCAACTACAGCTAAACTTGGAGAAAAGAATTATAACGTTACTGTATTTGTACCGAAAAATACTAAAGACCTAAATAATGCTTTTAATTTAACAAATCCTGAAACAGGAGAAAAAGTAAGTTTAGATGATGATGGAATTATTATATCTGATAAAATTGCAGACATGATAGGAGCAAATATAGGTGATGAAGTTAATTTTATAGATGGAGATGACATAAGCTATAAATTTAAAGTAAAAGACATAATGAAAAATTATGTTGGACATTATGTATTTATGTCAAAGACATTTTATGAAAATAATATAAAACAATATAAAACAAATATGATTTTTGCAAATACAAATGAAAATTTGAGTGAGGATGTTCAAAATAATATATCACAGGAAATATTAAATATAGAAGGTGTTGCATCTGTATCTGTAATAAGTAGCTTAATGAAATCAGTAAGTGATATGCTTAATACTATGAATTATGTTGTTATAATTCTAATAGTTGCATCAGCATTACTTGCGTTTGTAGTATTATACAATTTAGCAAATATAAATATTGCAGAAAGACAAAGAGAAATTGCAACATTAAAAGTATTAGGCTTTTATGATAAAGAAGTAGATAACTATATAAATAAAGAAAATATAATATTTACAATAATTGCTATTGTAATTGGATTAGTATTAGGAACATTTTTAACAAGTGGAATTATATCAAGTATTGAAATAGATTCATTGAGATTTATGAAAAATATATTACCGATAAGTTATGTGTATTCAGCAGGTATAACATTGGTATTTTCAATAATAGTTAATTTTATAATACATTTTGTATTGAAAAAAATAGACATGATAGAAAGTTTAAAAAGTGTAGAATAAACTTAGAAAAGCAGTAGGAAATTCTACTGCTTTTCTCATAACATTTTTTCAAGTTCTTTTATTTTGTCTCTAATTTCAGCTGCTTTTTCAAATTCCATTTCAGCAGCATATTTAAGCATTTCATCTGTAAGTTTGTTAATTATATCTTCAATATTTGCTTCTTTATCTAGCTTATATTCTTCTTGTATATCAGCCACATAACTTGCCTTAATAGTATCTCTAATAGATTTTTGTATTGTTTGAGGTGTAATTCCATGTTCTTCATTATATTGCATTTGTATTTTTCTTCTTCTGTTAGTCTCACTAATCGCTTTTTCCATACTATCAGTTAATTCATCTGCATACATTATAACTTTTCCATCAGTATTTCTAGCAGCACGTCCAATAGTTTGAATTAAGGAACGTTCCGAACGTAAAAAGCCTTCTTTATCAGCATCTAATATAGCTACTAATGAAACTTCAGGAATATCTAGACCTTCTCTTAAGAGGTTAATTCCAACTAAAACATCAAACTCTCCAAGTCTTAGGTCACGTATAATTTCCATTCTTTCTAATGCTTTAATGTCTGAATGCATATATTTTACTTTTATATCTAAACTTGATAAATAAGCAGTTAAATCTTCCGCCATTTTTTTAGTTAATGTTGTTACTAGAACTCTTTCATGTTTTTCAACTCTTTCATGAATTTGTTCTATTAAATCATCTATTTGATTTGATACAGGCTTAACATCTATTTTAGGGTCGAGTAGGCCTGTTGGTCTAATAATTTGTTCAACAACATTTTCTTTTGAATGTTCTTTTTCATATTCTGCTGGTGTAGCACTAACGAATATAACTTGATTTAGTCTTTGTTCAAATTCTTCAAATTTTAAAGGCCTATTGTCAAATGCTGATGGAAGTCTAAAACCATAGTTTACTAAAGATTCTTTTCTAGCTCTGTCTCCGTTATACATTGCTCTTACTTGAGGAATTGTAGCATGTGATTCGTCTATTAGTAACAAAAAGTCTTTTGGAAAATAATCGAACAAAGTATAGGGGGCACTTCCAGGCTCTCTACCACTTATATGTCTTGAATAATTTTCTATACCTTGACAAAAGCCAGTTTCTCTCATCATTTCAATATCAAAGTTTGTTCTTTCTTCTATTCTTTGAGCCTCTATCAATTTGTTATTATCTTTAAAATATTTTACTCTTTCTTTCAATTCTTCTTGAATTGTAACTATTGCTTTTTCCATTTTATCTGCAGTTGTAGCATAGTGAGAGTTAGGGAATATCATAATATGTTGCCTTGTACTTATAGCTTTACCTGTTAAAGGGTTTATTTCAGAGATTTTTTCAACTTCGTCTCCCCAGAACTCAACTCTAACTGCAGTTTCACTTTGGTCTGATGGATATATTTCAACAATATCACCTTTAGCTCTAAAAGTACCTCTTTTAAATTCAAGTTCACTTCTAGTGTATTGCATGTTTATTAACTTTTTAAGTACAGCGTTTCTTTCAATTTTCATTCCTGGTCTTAAAGATATTATTAAATTTTCGTAATCAATAGGGTCACCCAAACCATAAATGCATGAAACTGATGCAACTATTATTGTATCTCTAGTTTCGAACAAAGATGCGGTTGCAGAGTGGCGCAACTTATCTATCTCGTCATTTATAGAAGCATCTTTTTCAATGTAAGTATCTGACTGTGGTATATATGCTTCAGGTTGGTAGTAATCGTAATATGATACAAAATACTCAACATTATTTTCAGGAAAGAACTCCTTAAACTCTGAATAAAGTTGACCAGCTAAAGTTTTATTATGAGCTAAAACAAGTGTTGGTCTTTGAACTTTTTCAATTATGTTTGCCATAGTAAAAGTTTTTCCAGAGCCTGTTACACCTAATAGAGTCTGAAACTTTTTACCTTCTTTTATACCATTTGATAAATATTCAATTGCTTGTGGCTGGTCGCCAGTTGGCTTATATTCTGAATGTAATTTGAACATTGTAACTCCAATCTTTTTTAAAATACATTATAATTATATCATACAGCACATTTGTTTGCAATATAAATTTTGAGAAAACTTTTGCCAAAATTGTTGAATTTTACTGTATTTTTTTATATAATATTGGGCATAAATATTTAAAGGTTTCAAATTACTGGAAAATGTTACTTTTCCAAGCAATTTATACCTAAAGAAAGGATTGTGATAATTATGGAAAACAAAGTATTAGTAAAGGATTTATACAGAAATACAAATAATTACACAAATCAAACTGTAACAGTTTCTGGTTGGGTAAGAACTATTCGTGATTCAAAAAGCTTTGGTTTTATCGAATTAAATGATGGAAGCTTTTTTAAGAATGTTCAAGTTGTATTTGATACCTGTTTAAATAATTTTGATGAAGTAAAAAAATTAAGTATTAGCTCTTCTATTTCAGTTACAGGAGAAGTTGTAAAAACTGAAAACGCTAAACAACCTTTTGAAATAAAGGCTTCTAGTGTTGAAATTTTAAATGTAGCAGATTTAGATTATCCACTTCAAAAGAAAAAACATTCTTTTGAATATTTAAGAACTGTGTCTCATTTAAGACCTAGAACAAACACTTTTAATGCAGTTTTTAGAGTTCGTAGTATACTTTCTTTTGCAATTCATAAATTCTTCCAAGAGAGAGGGTTTGTATATGTTCATACACCTATCATTACAGGAAGTGATTGTGAAGGTGCTGGTGAAATGTTTAGAGTAACTACATTAGATATGGAAAACTTGCCAAAAACTGAAGATGGTAAAGTAGATTATTCTCAAGATTTCTTTGGAAAAGAATCTCACTTAACAGTAAGTGGACAATTAGATGTAGAAACTTATGCACATGCATTCCGAAATGTTTATACATTTGGTCCTACATTTAGAGCTGAAAATTCAAATACTGTAAAACATGCTGCTGAATTTTGGATGATCGAGCCAGAAATTTGCTTTGCTGATTTACATGATGATATGGATTTAGCTGAAGATATGATTAAATATATAATTTCGTATGTTCTAGAAAACGCACCTGAAGAAATGGCATTCTTTAATCAATTTATTGACACAGGACTACTTGATAGATTACACAATGTATTAAATTCAGAATTTGGAAGAATTACTTATACAGATGCTATAAAAGAATTAGAGAAAAACAATGATAATTTCGAATATCCTGTTAGCTGGGGTGTTGATATTCAAACAGAACATGAAAGATATTTGAGTGAAAAGGTATTTGGAAGACCTGTTTTTGTAACAGATTATCCAAAAGAGATTAAGGCATTTTATATGAAATTAAATCCAGATGGCAAAACAGTTGCTGCTACTGACCTTTTGGTTCCTGGAATTGGAGAAATAATTGGAGGTAGCCAAAGAGAAGATGACTTCGAAAAATTAAGTGCTCGTATAGAAGAACTTGGCTTAAGAAAAGAAGACTACTGGTGGTACTTAGATTTAAGAAGATATGGTGGATGTCCACATGCTGGATTTGGTTTAGGTTTTGAAAGAATGATGATGTATTTAACAGGTATGCAAAATATTCGTGATGTACTTCCATTCCCAAGAACACCAAAAAATTGTGAATTTTAAAAATATAAGAATTCCCCTCTGGAAATATCCAGAGGGGAAAGTTTTTTGGAGTGAACCTTACGAATAACTGTAAGGCGGCTTCACAGGATTAGATGCCTGTGAAGTAAGTTCTTCACGAAGCTGTTCGTTGTTTTCCACTGCTACCATGAGAAGATCATGGGCAGTAGTATTGATGACAGCATGACGCCAAGAAATAGCGTACCGATACTGACCAAATCTCCCACTAATCGGGGAGAGCTTTTCGAGCTTAAAGCCCTCAGAGACCAACTTTTTAGCCTGCCGTTTGTACAGGTTCAGCTCAGCAGATGTACTGCCGTGTTGCGAACGGTTTGTTAACCGCTCGATAAGGGTCAGCTTTCCTGTTTGCATGTGATAAACCTCCAAAAAGTAAAATTTGATGCATTTGCATCATAAAGTTTATTATACTACAATTTTCGACAAAAGTAAACAAAATTGCAAAATAAATTTAGGTATTGTAATTTTTGCAATAACTGGTTATAATATAGTCTATCATAATAATAAGGAGATAAAACAATGCAATATAGTATAAGTATATATTTTTTATATTTCATAATTTTAGCAATAATAGGGTGGATAATGGAAGTAACACTTCAATTAGTACAAAAACATAAATTTTCAAACAGAGGATTTTTAATTGGTCCATATTGTCCAATATATGGATGTGGAGGAGTTTTAATAACACTAACTTTATCTAACTTATCTAGCCATCCTGTAGCGTTATTCAGTACAGCAATACTTATTTGCGCTGTACTAGAATACCTAACAAGTTATTTGATGGAAAAAATATTTAATGCACGTTGGTGGGATTATAGCAATAACAAATTCAATATAAATGGAAGAGTTTGCCTAGAAACGATAGTTCCTTTTGGAATTTTGGGACTGGTTTTAATATATGTAATAAATCCATTTGTATTTGATAATTTATCTAAAATTCCAACAAATGTATTAAATATCATAGCTATAATTGTAGCTATACTATTTACATTAGATTTAATAATTTCACTTACTGTAATATCTAATGTAAAAAAGGCAACTAAGAAATTTGATAAGGAAAATCCAAAAGACAGCACAGATGAAATATCTAGAAAAGTAAGAGAATTCTTAAAGAGCAAATCACCATTAAATAGAAGATTAGTAGAAGCCTTTCCAGAATTGACAGCAATAATAAAAGAAAGAAAAGAACAAATAAAACAAAAAACAAAAGAAATAAAGGGAGATATAGTTAATAAAGCAAATGAAGTGAGAAGTGACATTACAGATAAGGCAGGAGAAATAAAAGGAGAAATAGTAAAACAAGCTGATAAGGTAAAAGGAAAAATAAAGAAAGATAAAAAATAATTAAAAAACCAGTTGGCATAGTACCAGCTGGCTTTTATTACGCTAACTATAAATTTTTAATTGCGTTACGTGCAAGTTCATCACAACGATTATTATATTCATTATCAGCATGACCTTTTACTTTATGAAAAGTAACATCATGAATTTTAGTTAAAGAAAGTAATTCTTGCCAAAGTTCTTTATTTTTAACTTCTTCTTTATTAGAATTTCGCCAACCATTTTTAATCCAGCCCCAAATCCAATTTTGCAAAAAAGCATTTACTACATAAGCACTGTCACTATATAGGTCTACTTTACAAGGCCTTTTCAAAAGCTTTAAAGCTTCAATTACAGCAGTTAATTCCATAACATTATTAGTGGTATCTTTTTTGCCGCCAGAAATTTCTTTTTTATTTTCACCCATCATCAAAATTGAGCCCCATCCGCCTGGACCGGGATTCCCACTACAAGCTCCATCAGTATAAATTATAACTTCTTCCATCAACAAATTTCTCCTTTAAACATTGTAAATTATTACTTTTTATGATATTATAACATAAACTAAGACAAGTCAAGAATAAAATGGGAAAAAGGGGTGCAAAAATGAGCAAAGTACTTGGAATTATTGCAGAATATAATCCATTTCATAATGGACATTTGTATCATATAAGAGAATCTATTGAGCAAACTGAAGCTGATTATGTAGTATGCGTGATTTCAGGAAATTTTGTTCAAAGGGGTAACACATCAATAATTGACAAATGGACTAAAGCTAAAATGGCTATTGCACAAGGAGCTGATTTGGTAATTGAGTTGCCTACCTTATATGCTACTTCAAGTGCAGAAAATTTTGCTGAAGGTGCTATAAAAATACTAGATTCATTAGGAATTGTTGACACTCTTTCATTTGGAATAGAAGCAAAAGATTTGGCAACACTAAATAATATAGCAAATGTTTTATACCAAGAACCAAAAGAATATGTTACCATGTTGAATCATGAATTAAGTAAAGGAGTATCTTATCCAAGAGCAAGAGAAAATGCTCTAATGATGTATTTAAATGATATTAAAAGATATGCAAATGTTTTAAATGGTTCAAATAATATATTAGGAATAGAATATTTAAAAGCGCTAAAAAAATTAAAAAGCCCATTAAAACCAATTGGAATAAAGAGAGAAAAAGTTTTATACCACGATAAAATCATAGTAGATGATTTCGCTAGTGCTACTGCAATACGTAAAATGATTGCAACAAGGCAATTTGATGATATTATTAAAGTTATTCCAAGAAGTTCATATATTTTGTTGGCTCAAGAGTTAAGAAAGGGACATTATGTATTAGACTTGTCTAAATTTCAAAAGGAAATCATATATATATTAAGAAAAATGTCTGTAAAAGAAATAGAGCAATTACCAGATGTTTCAGAAGGCTTAGAAAATGCTATTAAAAATGCTGCCAATTCATGTAACAATATAGTAGACTTAGTTAATATGGTTAAGTCTAAAAGATATACACAAACTAGAATACAAAGAGTGCTAATATATGCATTACTCGGCATAGATAAAAAAATGATGGAAACAGCAAGAAAGACGGTGCCATATACAAGAATTTTGGGGTATAGTGATAGAGGCAAAAAACTGATTTCTGAGATAAAAGCAAAAAATCCTAAAATAAATTTAGTAACATCTGTTAAGGATTTTATGGATAACAATAAAAATAAAGTTCTAAAAGAAATGTTGGCAACAGATATTTATGCAACAAATGTATATACTTTAGGATATGAAAAAGATTCATGGTCTAACTTGGATTATACTAGTAAAATAGTAACTAGTACAGATTTGAAAGAGGTAAAAAAGTAAAATGATTTTAGGTATTACAGGCAGTTCAGGTGCAGGAAAAAGCACTGTATGCGAAATATTAGAGAGAAAATATAATTCTCAAACTATAAATGCAGATAAAATTGCAAAGCAATTATCAAAGCAAGGCACAAGCTATCTACAAGAAATTGTACAAAACTTTGGAAATGATATTTTATTGCAAAATGGTGAATTAGACAGAAAAAAACTAGCTAACATTATTTATTCAAACTCAGATAAAAGAGATGAATTAAACAATATAACATTCAAATATATAAAAAATGAAATAAAAGATCAAATTACAAAAAGTGAGAATAATATAATTGCAATAGATGCACCACTTCTCTTAGAGGCAAACTTACAAGAAATATGTGACAAAACAATTGCTGTAATTTCAGAAGATAGAGATTTACAAATTCAACGAATTATTAAAAGAGATAGTATTGATAAAGAACATGCAATTGCAAGGCTTAACGCGCAACATCCAAATGAGTTCTATATACAAAATTGTGATGATACTCTTATAAATGATGAAACTCTAGAACAACAGATTGAAAAACTTCTATTTAGCAAAAACTAATAGAGGTTTTTATTCTTGAAATCCATTTTTACAATTATTTTACATTTATATTACATTTGTGTAACAATATTGAAATAAATAGCAAACTAACATATAATCATAAATAATAAAGAACATTAAATTTACGCAAGAAAATTCCATAAAAAAGGAGTAATTTACATGGAAACCTTTGCAGACTATATTTTATCTGAAAAAGATTGGATAAAGAAAATGGAAATAATGCATTATCTACAACTTAAAACAGGGATATTTTTTGATAAGTCTGTTGTGTTTAAAACATACCTAGCTAAACTATTTTTAGAAAATACAGATATAGACTTAGATAAAAATCTTGTTTTAACAGCTTGTTTATTATGCAATTGTAAAAAGACAAAAGGGCCACAAGAGTTAGAACAGATAAAAACATATGCTAAAGAAGGGGCGATGTACTTATCAAAATTAGGTTTCTCAAGTAGATTTTGTAAAATATGTGAAGAGGTTAATAGATATAGTGGAAATACTATAAGAGAAAAAGAGAGCGATGTGCTAGAATTAGTTGATAATTTTGGGGGCATGCTTTTAGATAGACCAGAAAGAATAGCATTTAAAGTAGATGAGGCTTTAGTTTTATTAGAATACAGGAACTTAAAAGACAAAAATAATAGATATTTGACAAAGTTTAAACAGTTTGTAAATGAAATGCAGGAGGTGCTAGTATGAGACAATTAAAGGGTGTGATTCAAGATACAGCAGATAGAATAAATGATCCTATAATATCTGATAATATTTCAGCGATAAAGGCTATGGCTGTTATAGATAAAAATGTGCAAGAGGCAATGCAAACACATTTAGAGAAAAAACAAAAAGATATGGCTTCTCAAACTAATGAAAATATCATTGTCACAGGTGATGAAATACGTAGTGAGATGAATAGAGAAATCGTTGACTAAAGTTTACTAAAGAAAAAAGCTAAAAAGATTGGCTATATACCAATCTTTTTTTGAGGAAAATTGAGTAAGGAGGAACAAAAAATGCAAGAGATGTTTGCAGATTTACATATACATATAGGAAGAAGTGAAAAAGGAAAACCAATAAAAATAACGGCAGCAAGGAGCTTAAACTTTGCTAATATTGCAAAAGAATGTGCTGAGAGAAAAGGCATACAAATAGTTGGAATTATAGATTGTGCATCACCTTATGTTATAGAAGATATAGAAGAATTTTTAAAAACTGGTGAAGCGTATGAAATAAAAGATGGTGGAATTATATATAAAGACAAAGTATGTATAATTTTAGGTAGTGAAATAGAAACATCAGAGATAAATGACAATGGCAAAACTGGTAGTGCACACAATCTATGCTATTTTCCAAGCTTGGCAGATATAAAAGCATTTTCAAAAGAAATGAGCAAATACATTAAAAATATAACATTAAGTTCTCAAAGAGCTTGTATATCTGCATATGAATTGGTTGATATAGTAGAAAAATTTAATGGAGTACTAATACCAGCACATGCTTTTACACCACATAAAAGCTTTTATGGAAATTGTACAAGTCGTTTAGAAAGAATTTTCAAAGAAAAATTTAACAAGATATTTGCAATAGAACTAGGGCTAAGTGCAGATACCGAACTTGCAGATCAAATATCAGAATTAGAAACTAGAACATTTATAACAAATTCTGATGCACACTCTTTGCCTAAAATAGCTAGAGAATACAATAAAATATTAGTAGAAGATATTTCATTTAAAGAGCTATTAAAAGCTTTGAAAAATGAAGATGGTAGAAAAATATTATGCAATTATGGGTTAGACCCAAAACTTGGTAAATATCACAGAACATATTGTGAAACTTGTGATAAACCAATTGAGGGAGAACCACCAGTATTTGAATGTCCGGAATGCCATGGAACAAATATTACAATGGGAGTACTAGATAGAATTGTAAGTATTAGAGACAAAGAAAAGAGTATAAGTCCCGCAAATAGACCACCATATGTTTACCAAGTGCCATTAACATTTATTCCTGGATTAGGAAGTAAAACAATAGACAAGCTATTAAACACATTTGAGACAGAAATGAACATTCTACATAAATTATCAGAAGACGATATAGAAGCAGTTGTAGGAGAAAAAGTTGCAAAAACAATAGTAGCAGCAAGAGAGGGCAAAGCCACTATTCAAGCAGGTGGTGGCGGAGTATATGGCAAGTTGACAGTAGGTTAATATAATTAGTTCTAAATTTCATTTTATTGAATAGACATTATGTATAAAATACTTACAATGAAATGAGGTTAAAAATGAGAGTAATACCTAAGAAAACATCTAGAGTCACTGAGGTTATAAAAAAACACATAGTAGAAAATTTAAAAGCATACATAATAGTTTCTATTATATTATTAATAGGAATTACTCTAGGAGTAATATTTGTAAATAATATGAGTGAAACACAAACACAAGATATACAAAAATATATACAAAGCTTTACTGAGGCTTTAAAAAATGGAAAATCTGTAAACAGTGGAGAACTACTTAAAAAATCACTAGGTAACAACTTGTTATTAGTTTTTCTTATGTGGTTTGTAGGTTCTACAGTTATAGGAATACCAGTAGTACTTGGCATAGTGGCATTTAGAGGATTTTGCTTAGGATATACAATTTCAGCAGTTATTAAAATATGGGGCACTGGCAAAGGAATGTTATTCTTTGCAACTAGTATGTTACTACAAAATTTGATAGCAATTCCATGCATTATTGCACTAGCAGTAAGTGGAATAAAATTATATAAATCAATAATGAAAGATAAGAGACGAGAAAATATAAAAATAGAAATCATTAGACATACAATATTTTCACTAGTAATGCTAGCAATATTAGCAATCTCGTCAATTATAGAGACATATTTATCAGCTAATTTACTAATGTTATGCAAATCATATTTCTAAAATTAAAAAGTTAAAGAATTTTTAATAAATCTATTTACAATTGTTAATTATTTTGATATAACTTATGTAAATCGACATAATATGTTTTTAAAAATTAAATATACAAGATAGGGGAGCTAGAAATGGAAAAACAAATTAAACTTTTTTTAGAATTTTTACAAAATGAAAAAAAATTATCAGACAATACATTACAATCATACAAAAGAGACATATTACAATATCAAAACTACCTTGAAGAAAATGGTATAAACTACGCAAAAGTATCAAAAGAAGATGTAAAAGCCTATCTTACTTACTTAAAACAAATTGGCAAAAAGCCATCTACAATATCTAGAAATTTAGCATCAATTAGATCTTTTTACCAATTTTCAATAAGAAATAAAAAAATAAAAAATGATCCAACAGAAGATGTTCAATCACCAAAAATAGAAAAAAGAGTTCCAAGTGTTCTTACAGCACAAGAAGTAGAATTATTATTAGAACAACCAAAAGACGTTGATTTAAAGGGAACTAGAGATAAAGCAATGTTAGAATTTGCTTATGCAACAGGAATGAGAGTAACAGAAATAATAAATTTAAATATAGAAGATGTGAACTTAGCAGAAGAGTATGTAGTTTGCAAAGTGGGCTCAAAACAAAGAAATATTCCTTTAGGTTCATTGTCTTTAAAAGCATTAAAAGAATATATTGAAGAAGCAAGACCGATATTAATTAAAAGTGAAAAAGAAAAGGCACTATTTGTTAATGTAAATGGTCAAAGATTAACGAGACAAGGATTCTGGAAAATAGTTAAATATTATAAAGAACAAGCTCACATTACAAAAGATATTACGCCACATGTATTAAGACATTCATTTGCAACACACTTATTGCAAAATGGTGCAGACTTAAAAGCAATTCAAACAATGCTTGGACATTCTGATATATCTTCAACACAAGTATATATGCAATTTCAAGACCCAGGTTTAAAAGATATATATCAAAAAGCACACCCAAGAGCATAAAAGATGATAAAAAAATTAAAAATCTATTTATTTTTTTGAAAATTATATATATAATGTACTAAGTAAAAATTAGTACATTATATTTTTTATGGAGGAAATTATGAATTTACCAAACAAATTAACAATATTAAGAATTATTTTAGTACCAATAATGGTAATAATTCCATTTTTAGGAATAAAAGGAGATTTATGGGGTATACCAATAACATATTTGCTGGTAGACCTAATATTTATAATAGCAGCTATAACAGATAAACTTGATGGATATATTGCAAGGTCAAAAAATCAAATAACTACATTTGGAAAATTTTTAGACCCAATTGCTGATAAAATAGTAGTAATAGCAGCTATGATTATGTTAGTAGAATTTGGACACTTACCAGCATGGATTCCAATTATAGTTATATTTAGAGAATTCATTGTGTCTGGCTACAGACTAGTAGCAGTGCAAAAAGATGGTAATGTAATAGCTGCAAGTATATGGGGCAAAATGAAAACCGTAACACAAATGGTAGCAGTTATATTAGCATTTATTGATCCAAATCCATATGGAACAATATTTGGTGGAAACTTGACAGGATATGCATTTGGAATCAATTTACTAGTTACACTGATGATGAGTGTATCAGTAGTAGCAACAATATTCTCAGGATGGGAATACATAAAAAACGGAAAAGAACTATTCAAAGATTCAATGTAGTACCAAAAATGTGTTTAAATTTCAATTATATTATTGATAATTTGAAAAAAATATGCTATTATTTATATATAAATGCAATATTATTATAAAAGATACATATAATAATATTGCTATATAGCAAAAAAAGTGGTGATTCCAGCCATAAATTGGAACTTAAAAAAGAAGATTAGGGGCGTAAATTTTATTTAGCACCTAATCTTGTTTTTTATTTTATTTTAATATATAATTCAAATATCAGGAGGAAACTAGATGATTTTAAGATTTAAAATAGTTAGAGTAAATACACAATATTGTGACTATTTGAGAAAATTTGATACAAGAGTATCATACAATAAGAACGAGAAAGAGTTAAGACCATTTATTGGAATTTTATTCAGTATAGAAAACTATGAATATTTTGCTCCTCTATCTAGTCCGAAACCAAAACATAAAACTATGAAAAATACGATAGACTTTTTAAAAATCAAAGATGGAGAACTTGGAGCAATAAATTTTAATAATATGATTCCTGTAAGAAGGGCTAACTATACTTTAGTAGACTTAAATAAAAAATATATAGAAACAGACAAAATTAAATATCAAAAATTATTATTAGAACAATTAAATTGGCTAAATACGCATTATTATCAAGTAAAAAATAAATCAATTAAATTATATGAAATGTATAATAATGAAAGATTGAGCGAAAACGTAAGAAATAGATGTTGTAATTTTAAATTACTAGAGGAGAAATGCTTAGAATATAATCAAAAGAATAAGAGGTAGAATTATGAAATTTGAACAAGCAAAGAAAAGAGTGGAAGAGCTAAGACCATTATTACAATATTACACAAAGAAATATTTTGATGATGAACAAGTTGTTAGCGATTATGAATATGATATGCTTATGAGAGAATTAAAGCAAATAGAAAAAGAATATCCAGAACTAATAACAAGTGATTCACCAACTCAAAGAGTTGGTGTAGGAAGCATAAAAAAAGGTTTTGAAAAGGTTACACATGAAGTGCCATTACAAAGCCTTCAAGATGTGTTTACATTTGAAGAAATTGAAGACTTTGATGAAAAAATGAAAAAAGCTGCAGAACTATATAATAGACCACTAAATTATGTAGTAGAAACAAAGATAGATGGTTTATCTTCAGCTATTGAATATAGAAATGGCAAATTTTATAAAGGTGCAACAAGAGGGAATGGAATAGTTGGAGAAGATGTAACGCAAAATATTGCAACTATAAAGCATGTGCCAAAAGAACTAAAAGAACCTATTTCTATAACTGTTCGTGGTGAAGTTTTTATAGGCAAAACAGATTTTGATAAATTAAATGAAGATAGGTTATTAGAGGAACAAGAGCAATTTGCAAATGCAAGAAATGCAGCAGCAGGTTCATTAAGACAATTAGATAGCAAAATCACAGCTTCAAGACCTTTAGACATTTATGTATTTAATGTGCAAAAATGTGATGATATTAAATTTGAAACACATTACGAAAGCTTGTTATATCTAGAAAAATTAGGCTTTAATGTTAATCCAGTAAAAATATTATGTAATAATATGCAAGAAGTTAGACAAGCTATTGAAGACATTGGAAATATGCGTAATGATTTGGATTTTGGTATAGATGGTGCAGTTGTAAAGGTAAATGATTTAGAACTAAGAGAAAAGGTTGGAACAACATATAAGACACCAAGATGGGCGGTTGCTTACAAATATCCACCTGAGAAAAAGGAAACCTTATTAAAAGATATTATTTGTCAAGTAGGTAGAACAGGAGCAATTACACCTATGGCCATTTTAGAGCCAGTATATGTAGCAGGTTCTAAAATTTCAAAAACTACTCTTCACAACGAAGACTATATTAAACAAAACGACATTAGAATAGGCGATAGAGTTATTATTCAAAAAGCCGGAGATGTTATTCCAGAAGTAGTTGGAGTAAATAAAAGAAAGCGTGATGGTACAGAAAAGAAGTTTGAAATGCCAAGTACTTGTCCAGTATGCGGAGCAGAGGCAGTAAGAGAAGAAGGAGAATCAGTAGTTAGATGTATAGGAGTTGAATGTCCAGCTAAACTATACAGAAGTATTATTCACTTTGCTTCTAAAGATGCAATGAACATAGATGGACTTGGAGAAGCAATTATTGGAGAACTAATAGAAAGAAAGCTAATATCAAACATTGCAGATATATACAAATTAACAATAGAAGATTTTGAATCATTAAAGAAAAATGGTAAGAAATTTGCACAAAACTTAATGAATGCAATTGAAGAGAGCAAAACAAGAGATTTATATAGAGTTATAAATTCACTTGGAATAAGACATGTTGGTGTAAAATCAGCTAAAACACTTGCAAAATATTTTGGAAATATGGATAAATTGATGGAGGCTTCTTATGAAGAATTACGAATAATAGACGATGTCGGAGAAATAACAGCACATACTATTTATGAATTCTTTAGACAAGAACAAACTCTTGATTTAATAAATAAATTAAAACAAGCAGGAGTTAACATGAAAACAGAAACAAAAAAACGTTCAACAGGTAAACTAGCAGGAAAAACTTTTGCGTTAACAGGAACATTAGAGCATTATTCAAGAGACGAAGCAAGTGAAATAATTGAAAAGTTAGGTGGAAAAACTTCATCTTCTGTCTCTAAAAAAACAGACTATGTACTAGCAGGAGAAGATGCAGGAAGTAAATTAAAAAAAGCACAAGAATTAGGCATTACAATAATTTCAGAAGAAGAATTTATTGCTATGACAGTTTAATGAAAAGGAAATAAATTATATGGATGGAAAATACACATTTGAAGAGTTTTATAAGAACCTAGAAGACGGGTACCAAATATATTTTACGTATGTACGTAATAGATATTTGCTCTTTAAAACTTCAGAAAATTGCTATACACAACAATTATTAACAGTACATGATAAAAATCCTCAACCAAGGCATTCTATGATTACTTTTAAACGAGTAAAAGAAATGTTTCCGCATATGGAAGAAATCGAGTACAAAACAGGAATTTAAATGTAAATAAAAACAAAGTTTTGACTTTTAGAGGAAATGGTGGTATAATAAAGGTACAATATTTTAAATGGAGGTTTATCCAATGTCTTTTGTACAAAAATTTAATACTGATCAACAAAATGCTTTGCGGAATATCGCAAAGAGACATGGTTTCTTTTTTAGAAACCACGGCAGTCAGGAGTTGACTGACGAAGGAATCTACAGAATCTATGTCGATTTTGACACTAGGTCTGTAGCAACTGTAAACACCCAAATGTTGGGCAGAAGAATCACAGAAAATGAATCCTTCAAGGAGGTAGATGAAATCTACTTCCGGGGACAAAAGATTTGGCCCCTCCCCAAAAAAGTCTTTTAATAAAGACATGAAAAGACCTTCACTTCGGTGGAGGTCTTTTTTATGCAATATTTCAATAAAAAATCAAATTTTTTATACAAATTCTATTGACAGAAAAATGTTAAGTATATATAATACAGGCATAGAGGCAACTACAACATAGGAGGTAGCTTAAAAACTATGAGCAATGCAAATGTATATTATTCAGTAGATTATGCACATAAAAATGATGAAGAGTTAATAGAAATCATTAGAGATGGCAATAAATATGCACTTGAACACCTTATTGACCGCTATAAAGGGTTGGTTAATATGAAGGTTGGCAAATATTATATAATTGGTGCAGAAAGAGAAGATATTGTGCAAGAAGGACTAATAGGTTTATTTAAAGCTATTAAAAGCTATCAGCCAGACAAACAAAGCTCTTTCAAGAACTTTGCAAATATGTGTATAGAACGACAACTAATTACAGCTATAAAAAGCTCAAATAGGCAAAAACATATGCCATTAAATTCATATTTGTCTCTTAATATGAATGCATATGATACTAGTGAAGATAATCAAAATGATGCAGATTTATTAGAAGTGTTTAATGCTAATTTGGTAGAAGATCCACTAGATACTATAACACAAAAAGAATATTATAAAATAATAGAAAATACAATTGATAAAACTTTAAGCGATTTTGAAAAACAAGTATTAAACTTTTATATGCAAGGTGCAAGTTATGTTCAAATTGCAGAAAAATTAAATACACCCGTTAAGTCAATAGACAATGCAATTCAAAGAATTCGCAAAAAAGCTATTAAAGAAATACCAAATGAACAATTTTAAAATATCAAGAATTTCTATATTAGGAATTCTTGTAAATATGCTTCTATAGCTCAGTAGGTAGAGCACAGCCATGGTAAGGCTGGGGTCGACGGTTCAATTCCGTCTGGAAGCTCCAAAAATCTTAATATTTAACAGTAAAAAGTGAATAATGAAAAGTTATTCATTTTTTTACAGATAAGGGAGGCTATATATATGAAAATGGGGATAGTTGGTCTACCAAACGTAGGAAAAAGCACACTATTTAATGCAATAACAAAAGCAGGAGCAGAATGTGCAAATTATCCATTTTGCACAATTGAACCAAATGTTGGAGTGGTAGCAGTACCAGATGAACGATTAACTAAACTAGCAGAAATTTATAATCCACAAAAAGTAACACCAGCAGTTATAGAATTTGTTGATATTGCAGGATTAGTAAAAGGTGCAAGTCATGGCGAAGGCCTAGGAAACAAATTTTTATCACACATACGTGAGGTTGACAGTATTGTTGAAGTTGTTAGATGCTTTGAAGATTCAAATATAGTTCATGTTGATGGAAGTATAAATCCAATTCGTGATATTGAAACAATAAACTTAGAACTTATATTTGCAGACATAGAAACAGTTGACAAAAGAATTGATAATGCTAAAAAGAAAATAAAAGCAGACAAAAAATACCAAGAAGAATTAGACGTTTTTGAAAAAATTAAACAGGCCTTAGAAGCAGGAAAGTTGGCACAAACTTTATCTTTTACAGATGAAGAAAAAACTATAATTAAAGATGCATTTTTATTAACAATGAAGCCAATATTGTATGTAGCGAATGTTTCGGAAGAACAATTAAATGATATTGAAAATGATGAAAAGGTAAATTTAGTAAAAGAGTATGCGGAAAAGCAAGGAGCAGAGGTTATTTCTCTTTGCGTGAAAATTGAAGAAGAATTAGCAAGTTTAGATGAAGCAGAGGAGAAAGAAATGCTTGAAGCATTAGGACTTGAAGAGTCTGGACTTGATAAAGTAATTAAGGCAAGTTATGATTTGTTAGGCTTAATGTCATTTTTAACAGCAGGAGAGCCAGAAGTAAGAGCGTGGACTATAAAAAAGGGAACAAAAGCTCCACAAGCAGCTGGAAAAATTCATAGTGATATCGAAAGAGGATTTATTAGAGCAGAAATAGTGTCTTATGATGACTTAATAAAAGAAGGTTCTATAAATGCTGTTAAAGAAAAAGGGTTAATGCGTTCTGAAGGAAAAGACTATGTTATGCAAGACGGAGATGTCGTATTATTTAGGTTTAATGTATAAAAACAACAAAAAAACACAAAAAATCAAAAAAAATAACAAAAATACTTGACTATTAACAAATATAAGTATAAAATAAATATAGTATGAAAAATGAATATTATTTTTTTGTTAGGAGAAAATAATATAAAAATGTATTGAAAAAGGAGATAATATTATGAAGAATAGAAAAATTATGTTAATATTTGTTGCAATGATTATATTAGTTATAGCTGTTACTCCAATTGTAAAAGCAAGTAATTCAAATCCTTTGAATATTATAGATGAAGAAGAAGCAAATAATGAGGTGCCAAATAATGAGACAACAAATACAAATAATGAAACACCAACTAATAATGAGACACCAGTTGTAAATAATGAACCTAATACAGAAAATACAAATGCAGCTGAAAATAATTTACCTCAAACAGGTGTAGCAGAAGATACAACTTTATTCATATTTATAGGTATCTGCTTAGTATCTGCAATATATGCTTATACAAAAATTAGAAATTATAGAAATATTTAATTTAAAAAAGTAAGAAGTATTAAGTCTTCTTACTTTTTTTGTTTGGCATGTATAACCAATCTTTTTAAATCGTTTATGTTATCACAAGTTATCAAAGTTATAATTTTCTTGTTATAAACTTTTTGACTCGTACAAGTTAAATCATTAAAATTAACTTCATATTTATTGTAAACTTCATATACAACACAATTTCCGTTTAAATCATATACTTCAATTTCGTCTCCGATTATAAAGTTCATTTAATCTACTAAAAAAACGAGTATCAATATAATTGTGACCAACAATACACAAATTTCCAACTTCATTTGGCATTGGACCAGCAAATCTACAAACAGACAATTTTAGTAAATCATCATTTGTTTGAGATAAAATTGGATAATTCAAATCTATTTTATTTATTTTTATAATGCCAATAACAAATGGAACATCGGTAGAACTTTGCAATGATGAGTTTTCAGTTTGATATAAAGTTGTTAAATTATAATTGTTTAACAACTTTTTTGATATTTTTTCTTGAGAGTGTGATTTTATAATATTCACTAAAAAAACAAAACAGCCTAGCAATGCGATAAATGAAGAAACAAGAAATTGCATTTTGTAGTTATTTTTCTTCGATTTTAAATTTTTTTTAGTTTCAATATATGGAATTTCTGCTATGTCATTACTAAATTCAACAGATATTTTTCTTTTAAAGTTATAGCTTTTATCTAAAATTTGGTTCATTTTATCACCTTTTAAATTAGTATTATCATTTATTAAATAAAAAATTCAAAATTTATAAAAAAATTTTGAAAAAAAGGTGTAAAAGTAAATAATCTATGATAGAATAGAGCATATAAATTTAATATTAAGGAGAGTGTTTATAATTGGCTGAGTTAAAGTATAAAAGAGTGCTATTAAAGCTTAGTGGTGAGGCACTTGCAGGTGAAACAAAACATGGAGTAAATGCAGATACAATAGGAAAAATCTGTGACCGAGTAAAAGAACTTGTTGACTTAGGTGCAGAAGTAGCAATTGTTGTAGGAGGAGGAAACTTCTGGAGAGGGAAAAATGGTCATGATATGGAAAGAACTACCTCTGACTATATGGGAATGTTAGCTACTTGTATGAATGGTTTAGCTTTACAAGATACACTAGAAGCTAAAGGAGTTCCAGCTAGACTTCAAACAGCAGTTGAAATGAGAACTATTGCTGAGCAATATATAAAAAGAAAAGCTGATAAACATTTGGCAAATAAAAGAGTAGTTATTTTTAGTGGAGGAACTGGAAGTCCATTTTTTACAACTGATACAGCAGCAGCTTTAAGAGCAGCAGAAATTGGAGCAGATGCAATATTAGTAGGAAAAACTATTGATGGAGTATATTCAGATGACCCAAAAATAAATCCAAATGCAGTTAAATTTGATGAAATTACATATATGGATGTTTTAAACAAAGATTTAAAAGTAATGGACTCAACAGCAATATCTTTATGCAAAGATAATAATATACCACTTATAGTATTTGCAATTGATGAACCAGAAAATATGATAAAAGCGATAAAAGGTGAAAAAGTAGGTACCTTTGTTGGAAATAAAAATTAAATTATAAGGAGATTAAATTATGTTAAACAATGTATATGAAGAAAAAATGAATAAAACAATTAGTGTTTTTGAGGAAAACTTATCAGAAATAAGAGCAGGTAGAGCAAATCCTGCAATATTAAACAAAATTACAGTAGACTATTATGGCGTTCCAACACCAATAAACCAAGTAGCTGGTATTTCTGTACCAGAAGCTAGAATGATTTTAATTCAACCATGGGATATGAATCTTTTAAAAGAAATTGAAAAAGAAATCTTGAAATCTGATATAGGAATTAATCCAAATAATGATGGAAAAGTAATAAGATTGAACTTCCCTGAATTAAATGAAGAGAGAAGAAAAGAAATAGTAAAAGATATAAGAAAATTAGCTGAAGAAGCTAAAGTTGCAATTCGTTCAATTAGAAGAGATGCAATGGATGAGGCTAAAGAAATGCAAAAAAAATCTGAAATAACAGAAGATGATTTAAAGAATGAAGAAAATGAAATTCAAAAGCTAACTGATAAAAAGGTTGAAGAAATTGATAGTATGTTGGCTAATAAAGAAAGAGAAGTTATGAGCATATAGGGGCGCACTGTGCCTTACAATCTACTAATTCTTTTTAGAATTGAAATTACGTAATAAGAAAGGAAGAATATGGAAGAGAAGTTATTACCAAAACATATTGCAATTATAATGGATGGAAATCGTAGATGGGCTAAAGAAAAAGGCTTAGATTATAGATTAGGACATAAAGAAGGAGCTGAAACATTAAGAAAAATTGCTAAATATGCTAATAAACTTGGAGTAAAATATTTAACAGTATATGCTTTTTCAACAGAAAATTGGAAAAGAACCAAAGAAGAAGTTGGAGCTTTAATGCTTTTACTTCAAAAATATTTAGAAGAATTTTTAAGTAGTGATGATTTTGAAAATATTAAAGTTAATATGCTAGGAAATATTGCAGACTTAGATACAGGACTTCAAAAAAGTATAAATAAAATAATAGAAAAAACAAAAAATAATACAGGTTTAGTATTAAATATTGCATTTAATTATGGCGGAAGAGATGAAATAGTAAGAGCTGTTAGAAAAATAGCAGAAGAAGTAAAAGAAGATAAAATAAATGTTGAAGACATTGATGAACAAACTATTTCAAATTCACTTTATACAGCAGGACAGTTAGAGCCAGACTTGTTAATTCGTACAAGTGGAGAACAAAGACTTAGCAATTTCCTTTTATGGCAACTTGCTTATACAGAATTCTATTTTGTACAAAAATATTGGCCTGATTTTTCAGAACAAGATTTAGATGAGGCAATAGCAGTTTTTGAAAAAAGAAATCGCAAGTTTGGTGGAAAGTAAACAATAGAAAGGTTATTTTTATATGAATGTAAAAAGAGTAGTATCGGGATTAGTTTTGTTTCCAGTTGCAGCAGCCATATTGATTTTAGGAAATAAATATGTAGTTGACGTAGCAGTAGCAATACTAGCAATTATGTGTTTACATGAATTTTATAAAGCGTTTAGAACAGGAGAAAAAGCAAATCCAATTACATGGATAGGCTATGTTCTAGCAGGAATGATCTCTATAATTCATGTATTACCAAGAGACTGGACTGTAAAAACTATTGGGCTATTATTGCCAATAACTTTATGTATTTTATTTTTGTATGTTATTATAAAAAATTTAAAAGTTAATATAATAGATATAGCAGTTACCTTTTTTGGAATATTCTACATAGTAATATTTTTGATGTATATTTCTGTAATTCATGAGAATTTAGAACATGGAAAATTACTAATTTGGTTTGTATTCCTTACAGCATGGGGCACTGATATATTTGCTTATGTTGTTGGAAAAACATTGGGTAAACATCATTTTACAGAAATTAGCCCTAAAAAAACAATAGAGGGATGTATTGGAGGAACATTAGGCGCAGTAGTAATTACTATACTTTATAGTGTGCTATGTAAATATGCGTTCCATGTAGAATTTAACTATGTATATGTTGCACTTATAACAGTAGTGTTAAGCATATTAAGTCAAATTGGAGACTTAGCAGCTTCAAGCGTAAAAAGGTATACAGGAATTAAAGACTTCAGCAATTTAATTCCCGGCCATGGTGGAATGTTAGATAGAATAGATAGTGTTATATTTACAGCACCATTTGCTTACTTTTTATTTATGTTTTTATTATAGGAGAGAATTCTATTGATTTCAGTAATTATTACAATATTGAAAATTATATTTATACTAGGTTTCCTTGTTCTTATCCATGAAGGAGGACATTTCGTAGTAGCAAAATTATGCAAAGTTAAAGTAAATGAATTTGCTATTGGATTTGGACCAACAATATGGAGAAAACAAGGCAAACAAACTAAATATGCTCTAAGACTTATTCCTTTAGGAGGATTTGTTAATATGGAAGGCGAGGAAGAGCGTTCTGAAAATGAAGGCTCTTTTAGTAAAGCAAGTATTCCTAGAAGAATAGCAATAGTAGCAGCAGGTGGACTTGTAAACATTGTTTTTGCTTTAATAGTATACTTTATTTTAATAGTCTGCATAAAAAATGATGTATCATATGCTTTTTCAGCAACAGGTAGGTTTGTATTTTCAATTGTTGATAGTTTAAAAATGTTATTCACAGGAAATGTATCAATTGATCAAATGGTTGGACCAGTTGGAATAGGCGAAATAGTTGCAAAAACTACAGGATTTGCAGAATTCGTTTATATATTAGCAGTAGTATCTATATCTTTAGGATTTACAAATTTACTACCATTTCCACCACTAGATGGAGGAAAAATTGTTATTCTACTCATAGAAGCAATTAGAAGAAAGCCAATGAGTGAAAAGCTAGAAATTTCTATCCAGATGGCAGGATTTGCACTTCTAATTGGACTTTCTATCTTAGTTACTTATAATGATGTGTTGAGGATATTTTAAAATTATATTAAATAGTGGAAAGGAATTGTAATTATGGAAAATACTATTGTTTATTTGATAAGACATGCGGAAACTGTTGATGAAAGGGGAATAAGAAATACAAATGAAGATTCTCAAATGATTAATGAAAAAGAAATATTGTCCGTAGATGGAGAGGAACAAGCTAAAAAATTAAGTGAAAATGAAGAATTGACAAATTTGGATGTTATATGGTCGAGTAGTTATACTAGAGCTAAAGCAACTGCTAAATACATTGCAAATATAAATAATTTAAATTTTAACCTAGATAACAACCTAAGTGAAAGAAAATTAGGTAATTTGAAAGAATTAGGAGAATTTATGAAGGATAAAATGACAAGAGATCCTTCACAAGAACAATTATTAGATAGAACATTTAGAACTTCAGATGGAGAAAGTGCAGAGCAAACTAGAGAAAGAATGAATAGATTTTTCAATCAAATGCTTAAAGAATATGAGGGAAAAAGAATTGCAGTGATTAGTCATGGAGGCTCAATAAAGTTCTTTTTATTAAATTGGTGTACAGTAAATGAAGACGTTAAAATTGTATATAACAAAAAAACAATATTAAATATAAAGTCTCCATGTCTATTAAAGTTAACTTTTAGAAAAAATGAATTAATTGATTTAGAACAAATAAATTAATTGAAAGCTATAAATGAATTATATTCCTTACAAATATGACAACTTAATGAAAGAAAATCTGATTATAAATTTTTTATTAGGAAAAATACAAAAATACAAAAAGGAGAAGAAATGGGAGAAAAATACGATACACTAGATTATTATAATAAAAATGCAAGTGAATATTTTGAACAAACCTTAAATGGAAATTTCGCTGAAAATTATAAAAAGTTCTTAAGTAGAATTCCGCAAAATGCATATATATTAGATTTTGGATGTGGATCAGGTAGAGACAGTAAATATTTTATTGAAAATGGATATAATGTAAAAGCAATAGATGGTTCTATTGAAATGTGTAAATTAGCTAGTGAATACATTGGACAAGAAGTTGAATGTATGAAATTTGATGAGTTGAATGAAGAAAATGTTTATGATGGAATATGGGCATGTTCATCAATATTACATGTGGAAAAAGAACAACTAGGCAGTATTTTAGAGAAGATGATAAAAGCATTAAAAGAAAAAGGCATTATCTATACATCTTTTAAAAAGGGTGTTAAAGATGAAATAAAAGAAGGAAAATATTATAACTATTTAACTAAAGAAAAACTTGAAGAGATAATAGAGAAATATAATTTAAATGTAAAAATAATTGATTATTTTGAAACATTGCCAAGCACTAAAAGAATACAAGATATAGTTTGGGCAAACTATATTTTACAAAAAGTCTAGTAAATTATAAGAGGAAAAAATGGAAGAACTAAAAACAGTAAAACAAGTATTTAGAGATTACAATTCAAATAGCTTCGCTTTAAGCGAGGCTAAAGTTGTATGTGTAAATATATACAAAAAGACTAATGTTTTAGAAATAAAATTAAAAGTAACTTCTTCCATTTTAATGAAAGATTTAGCTGATTTTGAAAAATACTTAGCTAAAAGATTTAATTTTAAAGATATTGATATAAAAATAGAATCTGATGGAACAGATGAAAATGTAAATAATAAAATTCAAGCTGAATGGGCTGACATTGTTGAATATATGGCATACAAACATCCATTAACAAAAGCATTATTGAAAAATAGTACAATTAGCATTGAGGATAATAGAATAAGTGTAAAACTAGCAATGAAAGGCAAAATGGTATTAGAAGCAAGAGGATTTGAGAAAATATTATCTTCTAAATTAGCAGATTTATATCATAAAAATTATGTGGTTTCTTACCAAGAAGAAATTACACAAGAAATGATAGATCAATACCAAGCACATGCAAGAGAATTAGAAAAACAAGCAATTATGTTAGCTCAAAAAGAGGCAATGGAACAGGCTGAAGAAAAAAGACAAGAAAAAGAAAAGAAAATGCAAGTTGAATCTGCATCAATGCCAGATGTACCAATGCCTACAGAGGCAGATATTCCTTTTGAACCAGAACAAGAGGAAAATTCACCTTTAATTTATGGTAGAAGTCTGAAAATAAAAGAAGAATTATCCAAAGTAATAGATTTGTCGGTTGATAGTGGAAAAGTTTTATTAGATGGAGAAATTTTAAATACAGATTCAAGAGAATTGAAATCAGGTAAATTTTTAGTAACATTTGATTTATATGATGGTTCAAGTACAATTACATGTAAAGCTTTTGTTGAAGCAGACAAACACGATGCAGTAATAAAAAGGTTGAAATCAGCTAGTGGAGTTAAAGTAAATGGAACTGCACAATTTGACCCATTTGCAAAAGAATTAGGAGTAATTGCAAATGTGATTATCGAATCTACAGGAATTAAAAGAGAAGTTAGAAAAGATGAAGCAAAAGTTAAGAGAGTTGAGCTTCATATGCATACTCAAATGAGCCAGATGGATGGTATGACAGCTGCAAAAGACTTATTGAAACGAGCTGTAAAATGGGGAATGAAGTCAATTGCTATAACAGACCATGGAGTTGTACAAGCATTTCCTGATGCACACAAATACCTAGAAAAAGACCACCCTGATTTGAAAGTTATATATGGAGTTGAAGCATATTTGGCACCAGATAAAACACCATGTGTTTCATTTTCAAAAAATCAACCTTTAGATGATACTACATATTGCGTTTTGGACTTAGAAACAACAGGTTTCTCATTTAGAACAGAAAAAATCACAGAAATTGGTATAATGAAGGTTAGAAATGGAGAAGTTATTGATGAACTTAGTACATTTGTAAACCCAGAAAAACCAATACCACAAAGAGTAGTAGAAGTTACTAATATTACTGACGATATGGTAAAAGATGCTCCTAAAATTGAAGAAATATTACCAAAAGTTATAGAATTTGTTGGAGATAGTGTTCTTGTAGCACACAATGCAGACTTTGATATAGGATTTTTGAAATATAACTGCACATTATTAGGATTAAAACTAGGAAATACATATTTAGATACATTAAGACTAGCAAAAGATTTATTTCCACAGTATAAAAAATATAAATTAGGAATTATTGCAGAAAACTTAGGTATAAAAGTAGATGTAGCACATAGAGCATTAGATGATGTTGATACAACAGTAAAAGTATTAAATGTAATGTTTGATATGCTTAGAGAAAAGGGTGTTAAAACATTAGACGACATAGACGAAAAATTAAGTGGAAAAGCAGATTATAAATCACTTCCAACATACCATGCTATTATATTGGCAAAAGATTATGTTGGACTTAGAAATTTATATAAATTGATATCTATTTCGCACTTACATTATTTTTATAAAAAGCCTCGTATATTAAAATCATTGTATAAAAAATATTCTGAAGGTTTAATACTTGGAAGTGCTTGTGAGCAAGGAGAAATATATAGAGCCATAATTGCTGGTAAAACAGATGAAGAAATAGAAGAAATAGCAGCAGATTATGATTATTTAGAGATTCAACCTCTTGGAAATAATATGTTTATGGTTAGAAATGAAACAGTAAAAAGCGTTGAAGATTTAAAAGATATTAACCGTAAAATAGTTGCTCTTGGTGAAAAACTACAAAAGCCAGTTGTAGCAACCTGTGATGTTCATTTTATGGATCCACAAGACGAAATTTATCGTAGAATTTTAATGGCTGGACAAGGATATGATGACGCAGATGATCAAGCACCATTATATTTAAGAACAACTGAAGAAATGCTAAAAGAATTCGACTATTTAGGAGAAGAAAAAGCATATGAAGTTGTTGTAACTAATACAAATAAAATATCTGATATGTGTGAGAAAATAAGCCCAATTTCACCTGAAAAGTGTCCGCCACACATTGATGGATGTGAAGAAACAATAAAAAATATAGCATATAGTAAAGCACATGAATTATATGGAGATCCATTACCAGAAATAGTACAAGCAAGATTAGATAAAGAATTACATTCTATTATTACAAATGGGTTCTCAGTTATGTACATTATTGCACAAAAGTTAGTATGGAAATCTAATGAGGATGGATATATAGTAGGTTCAAGAGGTTCTGTGGGTTCATCTTTTGTTGCAAATATGACAGGTATTACAGAAGTAAATTCACTTCCACCACATTATAGATGTCCAAACTGCAAGTATTCAGACTTCACGGATTATGGATTCAAAAATGGATTTGACTTACCAGATAAAGATTGTCCAAAATGTGGACACAAACTAGCAAAAGACGGAATAGACATACCATTCGAGACATTCCTGGGATTCAATGGAGATAAAGAGCCAGATATAGACTTAAACTTCTCAGGAGAATACCAGGCAAAAGCTCACAAATATACAGAAGTAATATTTGGAAAAGGAACAACATTTAAGGCTGGTACAGTTGGTACAGTAGCTGACAAAACTGCTTATGGATATGTGAAAAAATATTATGAAGAAAAAGGCATACCTATTAGTAATGCAGAAGTTGTAAGACTTTCACAAGGATGTACAGGAATTAAAAGGACAACTGGTCAACATCCAGGTGGAATTATAGTTGTACCAAAAGGCAGAGAAATATATGAATTCACACCAGTACAACATCCAGCAGATGACCCTAATTCAGATATTATAACAACACACTTTGATTATCACTCAATTGACCAAAACTTATTAAAACTAGATATACTAGGCCATGATGACCCTACAATGATTCGTATGCTTTTTGATTTGACAGGAATTGACCCAACTAAAGTACCTTTGGATGATAAAGACACTATGTCAATATTTAGTTCAACAAAAGTATTAGGTGTAACACCAGAACAAATACATTCAGAGGTAGGTACATTTGGTATACCAGAGTTTGGAACAAAGTTTGTAAGAGGAATGTTGGTTGATACAAAACCAACAACATTCAATGAATTAATAAGTATATCAGGACTGTCACATGGTACTGATGTATGGTTAAATAATGGACAAGAACTTGTTAATCAAGGAATTGTTACATTAAGTGAGGCAATAGGCTGTAGAGACGATATTATGCTTTATTTAATAAAAAAAGGATTGCCACCAAAACCAGCATTTAAAATAATGGAGTTTGTTCGTAAAGGAAAAGCCTCAAAAGATCCAGAAAAATGGAAAGAACATGAAGCAATGATGAGAGAATACAACATACCTGAATGGTATATTGGTTCTTGTCAAAAAATTAAGTACATGTTCCCTAAAGCACATGCTGCAGCATATGTTACAAACGCTTTTCGTATTGCATGGTTTAAAGTACATAAACCAGCAGCATATTACACGGCATTTTATACAATTCGTGCAGATGAATTTGATAGTGATATTATGTGTTATGGTGTAGAAAAAGTAAAAAATAAAATGAAGGAAATTGACTTACAAGGAAATAGTGCTTCAACTAAAGATAAGAATATGTATGCGATTTTAGAGTTAGTATTAGAAATGTATGAAAGAGGAATTACATTCTTGCCAATTGATTTGTATAAGAGTCATGCAACAAAATTTATAATGGAATCAGATACAGAGATAAGACCTCCATTAAATAGTATTCCTGGACTAGGAACTGTAGCTGCAGAAGGGATAGATACTGCGAAAAAAGATGGAAAATTTATGTCGATAGACGATATGAAGATTCGCTCTAAAATTGGTGCTTCTGTTATTGAAATGTTGCAAAAAGTGGGATGCTTGAAGGGGATGAGTCAGAGCAATCAACTTAGTCTTTTCGGCTAATTACTCAAAGTAAATATTATTATTTTTTCCAGCTATCTGACTGGCATAAGAGATTCTAAAAATATTTTAAACGCTTTTTTATCGTTATAAAATATTTTAAGAATCTCTAACTTGTCAGGCTCGGCATCGCATCCGCTCGCATTCGCACGCTTTTAAAATAATAATATTTACTTTGTGAGCATATCAAAGCCCAATAACTAAGTTGAATTACTAGGAGGAGAAAAAATGAAATTAGAGGAGTTAATTGATGTTAAGTATATAGTTATTTATTTGGTTGCGATAAATTTAATTACATTTTTTGCAATGTGGCTTGATAAATGGAAAGCTAAAAGAGGCAAGTGGAGGATACCTGAAAATACTTTGCTGGTACTGGTTTTACTAGGAGGAGGTATAGGTGGAATTACTGGAATGTATACTTTTAGACATAAAACTCAGAAAGCAAAATTTGTAATAGGATTTCCGGCGATTCTAATATGTGAAATTCTTTTGATAATACTATTATGTACGTAAAATAGTGATAAAAACTGCATTTTCTTTAATCTAGAAACTGCAGTTTTTTGATGTTAAATAATGAGAAATATATAAATGGAATTTAATGTAAAAGCTTAAAAAACTATTTGACAATATACGATAAATAAGTTGTTACCATAAAATAGTAAACAATAAAATACAAAAGTTATCCACAGAAATTAGTGCCTATTTATAGTTATTCACAAAGTTATCCACATTATCCACAATATTGTGGATAAGATTTTTTGTAAACCTAATGTAACAATTATGTAATACACATTGCCTTTTTGTAATATTTATGTAATATATTTGTAATAAAAACAATTTTTTAAAGATAAAAAACATTGGAAAATTTTGACATATCAACATGAAAGTGGTATAATTAGAATATTCCAAATTTTTGGATGTTACAAAATAATTTAAGTAACACACAAGGAGGATTCTATTATGAATGGGAAGAGTATGCAAGAAAACCGGAATAAAAAGCAAAAACATTTTGGACTAGTATTACTTGGGATAGCAGTTGCTTTCATTGTTTTTGCAAGTATGTTCTATCATTCACATTTTACAATTGGGACATATATTCAAGGTGTAAACTGTTCGTGCCTAACGGTGGAAAAAGCAAAAAACAACATTGAGGAGACACTTGGAAAAAGAACTTCAGTAATATGGTTTGATAATAACCACACATATGAAGTTACATTAGACAAACTTGGAGTAAATGTAAACGAAAACTTATTGCACGAAATCCTTAAAAACCAAAAATTAAGAGATATGACCAAAATTAATAATTATTTTGGAATAGTATCTTTTGATGAAAAAGCAATAGAACGATATCTTAAGGATTTGCCAGAGATGCAGGGAAGTAGCGAATCTCAGAATGCATTCATTGAATGGAATGATGAAACTCAAAAATTTCAAATTGTGCAAGAACAATATGGAGAATTTATGGATTTTGAAGAAAACTATAATTTTTTCATAAAAAAACTTGAACAAGGAGAGTATGGTGTTAAATTATCAAAATCAACAATTATAGAACCAGAGATAGTAACTTCAATGCTTGAACCACGCTTAGAAGCAATGAATGATATTATCAAAGGAGTTCAGGTTCCAAATCTAAATACCAGAATTGAGTTAGACATAACTGAACAAAGAGTCTTAATGTATGTTGATGGTGAATGTATTCTTGATACTCCATGTGTAACTGGAAATGTTGCAGATGGTTGTAGTACTCCAACAGGTGTTTATTATCTCTATTATAAAGAACGGAATGCTGTTCTAAGAGGTAGTAACAGTGATGGAAGCAAATATGCTTCTCCAGTGGATTATTGGATGCCTTTTAATGGAGGTATAGGTTTTCACGATGCTTCTTGGCGAAATGGAGTTTTCGGTGGAGAAATTTATAAAACAGATGGCTCACATGGCTGTGTAAATATGCCACATGAAGCTGCAAAAATTCTCTACGAAAATATTTCCACATCGATTCCGATTCTAGTTTATGAATCCTGACAAATAAGGTGCCTTAAAAATTAAGGCACCTTATTTTATGTGATTTTACTTGACATATTCGAACTTATGTTTTATAATTAGATATGTTATTGATGAATAATTATTTGTGCTTAGCACAACATATATAGGGGCTTTAGATTGAAAAATAATTAGAATTTTCCAATCTAATTTGCAAATATAGAAGGGAATGAGATTTTAAATGCAAGATAGCATTATTATTAAGGGAGCAAAAGAACATAATTTAAAAGATATAAATATAGAAATTCCAAGAGATAAATTAGTAGTAATTACAGGGCTTTCTGGTTCTGGTAAATCTTCGTTAGCATTTGATACTTTGTATGCAGAAGGTCAAAGAAGATATGTAGAAAGTTTATCATCTTATGCTAGACAATTCTTAGGACTAATGGAAAAACCAGATGTTGAATCAATTGAAGGTTTATCACCAGCGATTTCAATAGACCAAAAAACTACATCTAGAAATCCACGTTCAACAGTTGGAACAGTTACAGAAATATATGATTATATACGTTTGCTATATGCAAGAATTGGAGAACCTCATTGCCCTAACTGTGGAAAGAAAATAGAAAAACAAACAATAGACCAAATTGTAGAAACTGTAATGAACCTAGAAACAGGAACAAAAATACAAGTATTGGCACCTGTTGTTAGAGGAAAAAAAGGCGAATACAAAGCACTTTTAGAAGGCTTTTCAAAGGAAGGTTTTGTAAGATTAAGAGTAGATGGAACTATATATGAATTAACAGACGATATAGATTTAGATAGAAAGAAAAAACATAATATAGATTTAATTGTAGACAGGCTAGTAATAAAAGATGATATAAGAAGTAGATTAGCAGAATCTATAGAAATATCTTTAAAGTATGCAAACAATTTAGTTATAATAAACACACCAAGTGAAGAAATGCTATTTAGCCAAAACTATGCTTGCCCAGATTGCAATATCAGCATAGAAGAGCTATCACCTAGAATGTTCTCATTTAATAACCCATTTGGAGCTTGCCCAGAATGTACTGGAATTGGTTATTTAATGAAAATGAATGAAGACCTAATAATACCAGATAAAAATAAAACATTATATGATGGAGTAAAAGCATTTGGAGCCAGCACAATGAAAAAAGGCGACACCATGGCAAAAATGTATTTTGAAAGCATTGGAAAACATTACGGAGTAGACATAAATGTACCAATAAAAAAATTACCAAGAGAATTTTTAAATAAAATACTATACGGAACAGGAACAGAAGAAATTGATTTTAGATTTTCCTCAGCAGCAGGAGAAAGAAAATTTAGAGCCCCATTTGAAGGTGTAATTCCTACTCTAGAAAGAAGATACAGAGAAACAAAATCTCAAGGAATGAGAGATTTTTATGAATATTATATGACAGAAAGCCCTTGCGAGGCTTGCCATGGAGCAAGATTAAAAAAGGAAAGCTTGGCAGTAACAGTTGGAGGAAAAAACATACAAGAATTAACAGATATGCCAATAGCAAAAATACAAAACTTTGTAAATAATCTAAAATTAGATAGAACAAAAACCCTAATTGCAAACCAAATATTAAAAGAACTAAATAAGAGATTACAATTTTTAGTTGATGTAGGGCTAGAATACTTAACATTATCAAGACCAGCAGGAACTCTATCAGGAGGAGAAGCTCAACGTATTCGTTTAGCAACACAAATAGGATCAAGATTAACAGGCGTATTATATGTACTTGATGAACCATCAATAGGACTTCATCAAAGAGATAACCAAAGATTAATAAACAGTATGCTAGAAATGCGTGATTTAGGAAATACCTTAATAGTAGTTG
>OIYS01000076.1_pt1 | contig 67613 bp, 65 predicted proteins | sample 1588271 | NCBI WGS metagenome assembly OIYS01 (sample SAMN03283286) | human gut metagenome | biome: human-associated habitat; material: feces | host: Homo sapiens | place: Peru | collected 2012 | reverse complement strand
GACCACTTCGATACCTCTCCATGTATGTTAACTCGGAAAACCGAGATTAACGCAAATATTCGGTTGTATTAGAATTCCTGTTAGAACTCACGGTGTGCCTGCGACGGGCGAATGCCCGAAACCCGCACGGTTAAAGGCTTTTCGGAAGATGGGCTTCCGTTAGCCGAAGGAGATTTTTCGAGTCATGTCCGTTATGACCACTTCGATACGTCTCCATATATGTTAACTCGGGAAACCGAGATTAACGCAAGTATTCGGTTGTATTAGAATTCCTGTTAGAACTCACGGTGTACCTGCGGCGGGCGAATGCCCGAAACCCGCACGGTTAAAGGCTTTTCGGAAATTTTACTTCCGTTTGCCGAGGGAGATTTCGAGTCAGTCCCATTATGACCGATTCGATACGTCTCTGTATATTCAATTCGGATATCAAACGGAAAAGGCTCCGTATCAATACCGCTAAAACATTCTATCAAAAGTCAGTTAATTTGTCAACTGTTATTTTGTTATTTATTAAAATTTTCCGCTGCGACGAATTAAATACACTCATTATAAGTTAAATTTATCGGTTAACGCTTCTTTATTGTCTCATTAAAAATCAACGGCGTACCGCAATCTTTAAAGAATTTAACATCCTCATCCGTCGGTTCATAAATCTGTGCCATTCTTTCATGCGAAATCGTGGCGAACCAAACGCGTCCTCTTCTGTAAAAACAGATATCCGTGGGCATACCCTTTTCTATGGGGTCAAACCAGCCGAGCAATTCATGAAGCGACCTTCTGCTGTTCCTGTCAACTTTACAGATAATCATCGGGTCATTTCCTCCGAGAAACTTGACGGGGCGGCTTGATTTTTCAAATATGTAATCCACGGCATACGGAACAATGTACTCACTGAAATCAAAAACAGGCGGACGAGCTGAATACGGTTTTTTCTTTATAACACAGACTGAAAATGTATCACTGTGTTTCATAGCGTAATCAATAACGTCGTATTCGTTTTGAATCAGATAATCATAATTCAAATTAATTAATGTTTTAGACATAATCATCCTGTCTCCGGTCTTTTATCAAAATGTCTGCGTCAACGGACTGCCGTCAATATAAGTGTAAGCGGTACCGTAAACCTTAGCCGAATCAATATTCATTTTCTTAACACGGTAAATATTGATTTTGCCGTCTTCAAAGTCTGTAAGATTCACCTTGCCGACAAACTGAGTATACGCATGATTCATACGTCCGAAGCAGTATGACAGAGAATCAAGATGATGTTCATTTACTGCAATATATGTATATTTTGAAGTGTCGAAATCCTGTACATTTTCCTTTAAATATTGTTCGATTTCTGAATATTCATCTCCCCAATAATATGCCCATGAATCATATTTTTCATCCTTAATTGTAAACCACTGCGGTCTTGCAACAAGAGACTCATCACCAAATTCATCGGATATTGAACACACATACTCGGGTGAGAGCTTGAACTCAATTTTTGTAAGAATTTTTACGGCGCAAACGCATACAACGACAACTGCCGACAGGATGATAATAATTCGAAGTAACTTTTTTTTCATATCATTTTTTCCTTTCGCACCAAGTTGGTATAATCATAACTTTTTTAATATTTGCAAGTCAGAAATTCAAATCTTTTGAAAACAGTCTGCGGGAATCCGAAGCGTTAATATTTTTTAGGAGTCCTACCCGAATAAAGGATTCCCGCAGACAATGAGAGGATGCGCGTCAGAAAAAATCCCCTCACCGATAGAAGAATTCGATAGTTTATAAATCAATTATTTCGAAATTTCTCTAAACGGCACCGACATTCATCCGCCTGAGACAAATAATCAGTCCGTTTTCTGTCCGACATAACGTGTTTGAGATTCTCCGTCAATAACGGAGTCGACATATATCCCCTTAAACGTCGAATCAAGATTCATTTTTCTGATACGGTAAATATTTGTCTTGCCCTCTTCATAATTTGATAAATAAGCGCGTCCGACAAACTGAGTATATGCGTAATTCATCCGACCGAAGCTGTAGGTCATGGAATCAAGATCATATTGATAAACGACGATATATGTATACTTAGACGTATCGGGATTCAAACCATTCTGTTCCATGTAATCCAGTATCAATTTTGAACCGTATTTGCCATACCAAGATTCGTATTTATCATCCTTTATCGTTGCCCAGTAAGTCACATAGGGGTCAAAACTATAATCGTCAATCGGCGGAATTGTGCACATATATTGAGGATTTAGTGTAAATTCAAATTTAGGCAAAACGGCAGCCCTGAAAAAGAGTATTAAAAACAAAACGGAAAACAAAATATATATTTTTCTTACAGAAGGTTTCAGTATTTTTTTCATTCTCTGTCCTTTCCGGAATAATAATCATCTGCAAACAATTTCCATAACATACAGTCAATTTACACAAAATAAGTTATATAAACTGTTTTTACTTTCGCCTGCGGGAATCTGATAATGCGTTAATATAGAGTTGAAATTTTTTAAAAGGCAGATTCCCGCAGACCGGGAGAAAACGTGCGTTAAAAAGTTTTCACATACATCCGCGTGTGATGAATGCACAGGTTATTTTATCATCTCTTTAAGCCGATTTGCAGTTTCTTCGGTCTTTTTTCGAAATGACAAAATATATTACCGTTACACTAACAACAAGTAATAAAAGCAATAAGTTACGTTTAACGTTATATTTTAAAACACAATCTAAAAAATTCCCGAAACTGATAGGTAAGCTTACAGTCGGATACATTCCGAATATATATCCATTTCCGGTAAAAACGCCTGCGTAATTATCAGCTTCTTTATTACCCGATTCTATTAGGAACATGCAGTGAACTCCGCGGAATTTGGTTTTTGCGGTAAACAGCAAATAATAATCGCCGTGGTAATTCACAATATGACCGAATATAAATTGAAAATCTTTATTCGTGCATATCACGCTCAGCTGAACAGCGTCAACAGAAATATCATCCGTAACTTTTTTAAAAACATCTTTTTTTACCGGATGAAATGTTGAGTTTTCAAGTTCATTTTTTAACGTTTCGTTTTCGGCTCCGGCAAAAATAACATCACTGTAATTCGGAAACAGTTCTTCAAATGAATAGCTGTCGTTTTTTAATTCTTTGTACGGGATAAATGAAAAAATATTTAATACCAAAAAGAGTATAAAAAAGACAGATAGAATCGCTATGTATACTTTTTTTAGATTTTTCATAAATATATCACCCTTATAAGCAACAATCTACGGGAATCTGATACTGCGTTGATATAAAGTCAGAGATTAAAAAAACATATCATGTTTTTTCCGGTTTTTTCAGTTTTATATCCATTTCTGAATTGTCCGAAAACATAAGTTTTTTTGTCTTGTAAAATGTAACCTCATTTGAATTAGTGTCAATTTTAATAAAAACAGTTTTTCCATTAGTTAAATCAATGAAATTTTTTGTAGAAATATATTTACATTTTTCAGGATTATTTGCTCCTTGAAAAGGAGTTGTATTTTTACATATTTCCAATTCAACAAAAAGAATGTCATCCGTCAAATTATATTTCTTAATATTTCCTGCAAAAATTTCATGTTTTTTATATAACACTTTTCCATTTTCCGATTTTGGCACAACACTCCAGCCATTATTTATAGCAATATCTTTATATGATATCAAACCATACGGAGTAATTGAATAATAATCGCCTAAATTAATTGAATTACTATCCGCAAACTCAATTAATTCGTCAAACGAATCGAAACGAATTTCTTCTTTTCTTTTGCAATCATATAACCCCGCATATTGGTCTGACAATATATATTTATTTTCATACAATATACCGGCTTCTTCATTACTGTCTAAATCATCAGAATCCTTTGTTTTTTCAGATACATAACAATAATACGCAATATATCCGGTTGGATCAAATGCATACCTCTCAAAATAACAATTAAGATTGGTTATATATTCTTCTTTATAAGATATACCGTTAAAGTGTCTTATACTGATTGATTGGCAAAATCTACTGTCACCGTTATTTGAAACATAATAATCACCAAACAAATTGTGATAAACATGAGGGAACCCGTCAGATTTTAAAACAGAGTCATCTGAATATTCAATTTGATATGGAGTGTAAGTTTTTTTTATATTCTTAAAAATATAAATAGAAAAACTTGCAGCAATAACAACAATAACAGTAATAAATACTAATATTCGTTTCATTCTGTATTTCTCCTTCTTAAATGAATAATTCTATATTATGCTTTTAAAACAAATGAAATTTTAAAACTCCGGTAAAACGGGTTTGATGCTCCCATATGTTCTATGACAAATATAATCGTTTTGTGCATCATCGTATATAAACGTATCATCAAACAATCCCTTAAATGTAGAATCAAGATTCATTTTTCTGATACGATATATAGTAGTCTTTCCCTCTTCGTAATTCGAGAGAAACGCCCGCCCGATAAATTGAGTATATGCATTTGTCATACGGCTGAAACTGAAATATAATGAATCAAGATCATATTGATACACTACAATATACGTGTATTTTGATGTATCGGGATTTAGATTGTTTTGTTCCATATAATCCATTATATAATCTACTTTTTCAGGCATGAAATCTTTATACCACGATTCATTTTTCTCATCGTTTATTGCAGCCCATACATTATCATAAGGGTCAAGATTTTCATTTTCACCCTTCGGGATTGTACATACGTACTGAAAGTTTAGTTTAAATTCAATCTTAGGCAAAACTCCAAATACAACTACAGCTATGACAAATAACGAACAAATACATAAAAGCATTTTTTTCTTAAAAGATAATGTTGTTTTTTTCATACCCAAGCTCCTTTAAAGTAAAAACGGCATATTAATTGAAAAACATTTTTACTTTCGCCTGCGGGAATCATTAATGCGTTAACATGTTTGAAAGTTACCCCGCCGAGGGTACAGACAAATGATCCCCGCAGACCGTGAGAGGATGCGTGTCAAAATTCCTCCCATATATATAGTCGGGAAAATCGCAATTTCTTACATAAAAATACTATACAAACTTTTTGCGTTATTTTTATGCAAATTTACAAAACAGCTTTAATTTCGATGTTTTTATTCTTTTTTCGCTTAATCTGTCTATATGCGATGAACAGCCTGCGCGAATCTGACATTACGTTAATAAAAGTTTGAGATTAAAACGACAGATTCCCACAGGCGGTGAGAAGATATGCGTTAGAAAAACAGTTTAAAAGCAAGGAAAGAATCGACTTATATATATAATCTGATAAATCACATCTTTCTGAAAAAAAGGCATAAAAGATTAGAAAAATAAAATCAGTTTACCCAATCCTTAAAAACATCAACACAGTTATTTTCATTAAATTCAATGCAAACATCGTCTTTTAGTACGAAGTTAATCGGATTTTTCTTATAAATCTTTTCACTGACATCCACACGCTGAACAACAGAATCGTCGTTAACTGAGTATTTTGTAATTGTATCATTATCTCTGTCATAAATTACATAATACTCGTTTGAATAGTCTACAAGAAAATCTTTTTTGTCATCAGTCTTGTAGACTTTTTTAGATGTTTTTGTATTTCTGTCATAAATAAACGCCTCATCGTATTTGTGCGCATCTATATAAGTACCCTCATGGTAAGTTGTTAATTGACTTTCCCAATGACTTATTATTATGTTTATGAAGTTATCGTCAATATAACTCATAACGAGATGCGGTATATTATAGCCGTCCGTTTGAAAAAAGACTTCATCAGAGCCGGCTAAATAACAATCATACTTTGACGACAAAAATTTGCCGTCGCTTTTATAATACGCAATCGGCTTTTTATCAGGATAATAAAAATCAGAAATAAAATCAACATCCTCAACAATACATAACGTTGAATTATATTCTCTTTTGGACGACAATGTTAATTCCGGCTCTTTATATGATGTATCATGTATAAATAATATTATGCGAATGCCCAAAGAAGCAATTATCACTGCACAAAGAATAAGAACCCCTAAAAGAATCTTTTTTTTCATTACATCGTCTCCTTAGTCGCTTTATAAAAGTTTATAACATTTTAATGTTATCCAACCATCCTCTTCTTTTGTTATTTCATACAAAGATTCATATTCCCTGCGATTGGCATTATATGCGCGAATTTTACCATTGCTGCATATTATCACCGCAACAGTGTGAACTACAGGAGAAGGAATGTTTTTATTTTTTCCAGTTCTATTTGAAAATGTTACAATAAAAATATCTCCAGCTTTTTTTTCACGATCAGCGGCTTTTATTGTTGAATAAGTTTTTGTATTGATTCCCTGTTTTTTTAAATAGTTTTTCTCAAACACTGGATCAGTACCAAATCCGCCCTCCAACACCATTCCGGGAACAGAATTTTCCGCAGTGAAAATGATATTAGGTAAAGAAGGATTTTTACCATAAAGCAACATTGCATTATAAATGGCAATTAATTCACATCCTGTATCCTTCATGCGCGTAAGTCCATACCTTAACGATGCTACAGGTTCTTTATGTTGATTCTCTATAAATCCTTTATGTTCCTTCATTTTCTGCATATTTTGCAAGTATCTGAAAAATGAAAAAACAACTCTAAGAGGAATACCTAATATTTTATTTCCTATACTTTGCTCACCGTCCGGATCAATAAATCCCACCGGACTGTTATTACAGTACGCAAACATATTCGTACCGACCACGCCGGTGCCGGTATCAGCCATAGAGTCCGCATTCATAAATCTCGACAGCAGCGGAGAATAGAATCTCGAGCCGAGATAGTAATAACAGTGTTTGCTGTCAAGCGACGTATACACATAGCCCCTGTACGATATCGGCGTAAGCGCAAACGAAATTAACATTTCAAATACTGCGCCGATTCCCTCGTTTTCGGCTTCAAACGTAAAGTTTCCGTACGCGTCATAGACAAACTCACCCATGGGTCTGCCCTCTGCGTCGACCAGTCCGGTAATATCCCCTTGAAGATTACAGCGGTAATAAAGTACAAGCTCACCGACTTCGCCATTGAAAATGCCGTTTCTTCCGCTGGTGACAACGAGTGCCTGCGGTTCGCCGTCTGCGTCATAGATGATTCTTGACGAAGTATAGCTTTCCGGGTCATTTTTGTCGTAAATTCGTCTCTCGACCAAAGTATCCGAATCCCAAATATAAGAGATTGTTGATTCATACTCGCCGTTCTTATACTCCGTCTGCGTTGTCATGAAACCGTTTTCGTTGTACGTATAATCAATTCTGATACCGTCGGAGTCGGTAACGCTCTTTAACTGTCTGCCCGCCGTCCATGTATAGTGCGAGCCGTTGAAGTACGTTATATTTCCGGCGTTATCGTACTCAACCGCGGAAACAAAGCTGTTACTGCTGTCCTCATAATCAGTATACTCAAATGACGTAAGCTTATCCTTCCAAACAGGGTCGGAGTAAACATATACGGCTTTGTTCTTCATCGCTGTTTCGGGGGTTATATCTCCGAGCGTATATGCGTATGACGTTTTCTGAGTCATGTTTCCGCCCTTGTCATAGACATAGACAATCGTGCGGTTGTAATCCAAATTATTCTCGCGCGTTACCTGGTTCGCCTCGTCGTATTCGTAAGAATAATGATAAACCTTTTCGCCGTTCTCTGTGCGGAATATTCCGGTGATGTTGCCCCTGTCGTCGTATTCGTAGCCGTCGGTGCGCGACACTCCGGTCGAACCGTTCGTAAAAGAGGACGAATGAGAAAGGATTCTCGGCGAAGCCGTATCTGCGGTATCGTCGTATGTATATCCGTACAGTCCGTTTACCGTCGACGACGTACCGTCGGAAAGAGTCAGAACCGATGTAAACGACTTAGATTCCGTTCTGTCAAACCAGTCCTTTGTAACCGTGTTAATATAGTCGAGCTGTGCGGTGACCGTTTCGTCATTCTTTTTAGTTGTGAATGTATCGTTAAACGAAATGCTCGACGTTGTTTTACCCGTCGTCTGATTGCTGTCACTGTCATACTCGTAAACAATCGTTTTGTTGAAAACCGTCTGATTCCGGCTGCCGTCATTATTCGAAGAGGTTGAATAGATTAAACTGTTTGTACTAAGATCACGCATTTCCGTCTTGGTTTCGTCGTATAAGGTTACGAATCCTGAATTTCTGTCAATGCATGACGTAAGCGTTCCGCTTTCGGAATATGTATACTCATACTCAAGCGTTTCTCCGCCGTCAAACGACACGCCCCTGATGCTGCCGTTATCGTTGTACACGTACGATACAGATTGTCCGTTTGCGTATGAAACCGATGTTAACCGGCTGTTTTCATCATACGAGCTCGTGACTATCTCGGTTTCGTTTATCTTAATGCTCGTTCTGTTGCCCCACTCGTCATATGTAAAGTTATATGAAAATCCGTTATGGGTTATCGAAACGATTCTGTCGTTTTCATACGTGTACGCATTCGACATTTCCGTACCGTTCGACAGTCCGCCGACCTGCTGAACAAAACGCGTCAGGTTGCCTACGGAGTCGTACTCCATGTCGACAACGGTTTCACCGCCCGAAATGCGGTCAAGGAATCCCGTCTCGTTATCATATACATAATATACGGTATTGCTCGCCTCGTCCGTAGAGGATGCAATATGATTGCCGTCGGGGGTATAAGTATTCGACGACATCATTGTTTTAACTCCGTCAAAACGGCTGTCGGAAAGTACGTTGCCGAATTCGTCCTCGGTTGACGACTCTCTGCGTTTACACTGTATGCACGTACAGCTTTCCTCGTCCTCGCATGCGCACTCACAGAATATCTGAATGCACTCTTCGCACGGGCAGACGGAGAAAAACATAGACTCCTCCTCATGGGTAACATCCTCATCCGCAGTTGTTTCAGGCTCCGAAACAGGTTCCGAAACGGACTCCGAAACGGGTTCCGAAACAGGCTGTGTCGTTTCTTCCGCAGTGGATTCCTCTTCGTTACTGCCGGCGCCGTAAATATAATTGCCGTCCTTATCCTTAACGAATATTATATTTCCGAACGAGTCAAAACGCTTTGTGATAACATTGCCGTTATTGTCCGTGAACGTTCTGTAATTTCCCGAACATACTATTGTAAAGTAATTTCCCTCGATGTATTCTCCGTCCTCACCGAGAGCATTCTCGCCCACACGCGAAACGCGGTCGTTTGTGTACTCAAGCTCTATTTTATACGAATCGATATTGACCGCGCCGGTAAGCAGTCCGGCTGAATTATATGTATAAAATACAGAATTGCCGTCGGGGAATGTTACGGATGACAGACAGCCGTTCATATATCCTAAACTTGCCTCAAGAGGTGCGGCGTTTTCACCGGTACCGGCGATTATTGCTTCGCCGTCGGATGAATAGCATTTAACCTTAGTAAGCAGTGAATCCGCGTAGATAAAACGGTACTCGTTGCCTACGGCGTCTGTGATTTTTGAAATTTTTTCATAATCCGCACCCGAAGGGTCGGCATATTCGATATATACACACGGGGGCATATAGTCCTCGATTTCGTCATTCTCCTTAGGATACGGCGGGATAAACGCAATCATTCTGCCGTAACGGTCAAACGCATAACCCGAATTCAGGCTTTCATTAAAAAGAGAATACCCCAAATATACGCCGTTTAGGGAAATGTCATCTCGCACAGCCGAATCATAATCAAATTCACAGAGACTCCAATCTGAATATGATTCGCTCACCGCACTCCAAACAACGCTGCCGTCCTCGTCCGTACTTTCCTCTTTAAACATTATTATATTGTCATTAGGAGATAAAAGTGCAAGACGTTCCGCGCCGTTTACCGTCGTCTTTTTGATAAATGCGCTGTACGACGTCAAAACCTTTGCGCCGAATGAATCCGCGTCATACGAAAAGTTTGACGAAAGATAATCATACGCTTTTGAATTGTAACGCATGGAAAGCGAAACAGGAGCCAGATTTCCGTCGATGGAAAGAAGCCCGAATTCGGCAGAGGGTTTTAATGTAAAGTCGTTTACCTTAACAGTACCCGCTCTGCCGGCGGTAACGCTGTGATAACCGTAAACCAAATTGACTTCCTCGCCGGCTGTACTCGGCGCAGTATCGGCAGTGTCCGCAGCGGCGGCGTATATGCCGGGGGTCATTATATTCATTACCGTAAGCATGCAAAGCAGTACGGCGATTGTTTTAAATATTTTTTTCATTGATTTTTTTAATCCTTTCGAGTTTATTGTGATATGCCGGGGTTAAAAAACATCAAATAATTACTTATCACGTCCTTATTTATAAAAATAGTCTGCGGAGTTTTTTGCGGTTTGTATCGTTCATAAGCCTTATTTCGGAGGAAACTCCGCAGACTGCGGGAGGATGCACGTCAGAAAAACATCTCGGATATTAAAAAAATCCTCTCATATATATAGTCCGAGATTCTGCGTTTTCTTACAAAAAAACGTTGCACGAGCTTTTTGATTGTTTTTTTATGCAAATGCAATAAAAAGCCTAAAATTACACCTAACTACAGAAAATAGACAGCACAAAAAAACAAACAGAATATAAAATATGTAATATTTTCAGTTTTTATCAGCTGAAATACATCGTTGACGTAACGTTATATGCTGTCTCTTTTGACTTTAAACCAAGAAAAGTCTTTTTCTCCGCATAGTGTTCGCATATCGCACGGTATGTATATCCCTTGGGACCGTAAACATTTGACGTAAAAGTCATAGAATTTGAATCGGAATACTGGTCCTTATAGCAAAACGTACCAAAATCAGTCCATACATTATTAATCAAACGCTGAACCTTGATGTATGTAAATCCGCATTTTGTAACTTCGGAACTACCCTTTGTTGTCGCTTCCAATATCAATATGTTTCCCGATTTCCTAAGACTTATGCTTTTTGCAATTATAAGGTTGGACGCACATGTACTTATATCGGAATTTTCGTCAGTATCATAAATACCGTATACGACATCAACGTCCGAATTTATAACCGCATCCTGATTTATTTCCGGCGTCTGCGCGTAAGCGTTAAAGGAAAAAAAGCTGAAAACCGTGATAACGGCAGATAAAATTGAAATTATTTTTTTCATTGTATATACTCCTCTTAATTTATAGTTTTTGCTATTTGAACAGCCTCGTCCAGTTCAACAGGTATTTGTATGGCATACAAAGCCTTACCGCTCCTGTAAATTATTGTAGTAAACTCATTTTTGAACTGCGAAAAACAGAACGCAGTCGCTTTGTCCGTCTTTACCATTTCAACAACACTGGAAACTTGCAGAAATTCCCAGTTTTCGGTTCTGTCGTCATAATCATATTTTTCAATTTCAATTGATATATTTCCGTACTTGTCGTCGTATGTGAACTCTATGTATGCGCCGTCACGCCATTCATCAATATTATATTCAATATTTGTAACTTCAATCGCCCCCGACAGCAGCGCGCGCGGAAGAAGAACACCCGAAACACCGTTGTCCGAAAGCTCCTTAATAAGTGCGTCGTCCGGCATGTCGGTTGACTGAGATTCGCCGTAAAATCCCGACAAATCGGGAAAAACGCTGTTCCCGTCAACCTCAATTGCGCCATCGTACATTTTATAATGCGATACCGACGCAGATCCCGAGACTGCGGCGACAATTACTATCGAAATTACCGCGGCAAGAGCAGCTATATGCCTGAAACTGAATTTTAAAGTCTTTACATTCTTATCACCCGAACCATTCTTATTAATATCGTCGGATTGGGTCTTTTTGTCAATGCCATCCATAAGATTAAGGCAGTATTCTATAAGCCCGGTATCAATTTCGGACTCAGGCTTTTTCATTTCGTCGTCAATGATTTTATCGAGCTGTTCTTTTGAAATTTCGCTGAAAGACTCATCCTTGAGGAATTTTTCTAATTTTTTATCAGTTAGCACTGCAAATCATCCTCCGTTAATATAGTCCGCCGTTTTTTACGTTTCTTACATAAAAAACCTATAGTTTACAGAAAATTCACACTTTCACTCGTCAAAGCAATCTTTAGCGAGCATTTTTGTCTTAATTCTAAGCCTGTACAGCCGTTGATATACGGCATTTTCCGTTATACCGCTCTCGCAGGCTATTTCCGATATGCTTTTTTCAAGCTCATACCGGTCACATAACAGCTTTCTTTCGTCCGAATCAAGCGAAACGAGAACTCTGTTCATTACAAGCTCCGTTTCTCTCTCTTTATCCGTATCGATCCGAACGGACAGCGAATACGTTTCGTCGATAACGTCCGGATTAAAAGGAACGAAAAGCTCGTCCTCCTTCTTTATTTTTTCGTATATATCCGAAATTTTGTTATACGCAACCTTCGTAAGCCACGCCTTGGGGCAATCTATACGTTTTTCATTATGCAAAGCTTCGGACAGGGCAAGGAATATCTCCTGAACGCAGTCGTCAATATATTCGGGTCTGCTTTCGAGTTTATACGAACACAGCCTTCTGATATAGCTCTCATGCTCCGTCCAGATTTTATCTGTTTTTCTGTTTTTCAGCTTCATAAACCTTTCCCCGCCCCCCTTCATGACAATAATTTAAAAATTTATTTAATTATACACTTTTTCAGTCTGAATTCCAATATTTCTTATGATTATTTCTTATTTTTTGTTAACAATAAAAAAGAAAAAAATTCACGCATTAAATTGCATTATATAAAAATATAATAGTAATGCTGCTTTCCTTAATTTAATATTTACTTTTACGCTGTCAAATGGTAAAATATAATAAAATTTAATTTTAAAGGATGAAAAACATGACCCAGTCGTTTTTTGTTTTTTTAACTTCGATAGCAATGCTCTTTGCTCCGATTTTCGGTTTGGCTCACCCGGTTGAGAAACCTGTCCCGCTCCCCGATGAAGCTCAACCCGAATACAGCGAATACGCTCATTTTGACAGAATAGACGGTGTAAACGATTCCGTATTCTACATAAAAAGACCTGATTCAAAAATTTTCATGAAAACCGTGCGCGCGGACTTCTTCTCCAGAGTTCAAACGGACTGTGCAAAAACAATATATTTTATAAAACAATGGGCAACGCGATAAAGGTTATCGCCGATATTTCCCCGGGGAAATGGCTCGAGGGTACCGGCGTAAATACGCTCGAGATCAGAAATAACACGTTTTCCTCCTGCAATGTCTCCGACCGGGGCGCGTAATCAACGTTTCGGCGAGTATAAACGGCAAGACCGCCGACTCCCAAATGCTTAAAAACATCTATATAAATAATAATACGTTCGAAAGCTGCGAGGGAAATATTCTCTCTGCTTCGAACGCAAACAAACTGATATTTAATTCAAATTCAATTAAAAATAAAAACTCGAAAATTATTTTCGGCAAACACAATTCAAACATCACGGTAAAAAATAATGTTTCCGATTCTCTTCTCGGCGTCAGGATTAGACTTAAATCGCTCTCGTCTCTGTTTTAACGCTCCGACCGCACTATCCGAGCGTGATTGTCAGACAGTACACAGCCTCCGCTCCGGCTATCATCAGCATTTTCGCACATTCGTTGAGCACCATTCCCGTCGTTTTGATATCGTCGATAAGGAGTATCGTTTTACCGTAAACCGCTTCTTTGTCTTTGACCTCGAATACGCCGAGGACATTTCCGAGTCTTAAATATCTCGGCAGAGTGTGCTGGGGCGGAGTTTCGAAAGTTTTGACAAGACAGTCTTTACATTCAAGCGACGTATACGCGCTGAAAACCTCCGCAAGCAGTTCGGACTGGTTAAATCCTCTGTCCTCAAGCGTAGTCTTAGAAGCCGGCACGAACGTTACGAAGTCGAACAGCCCGGATTTTATTTCATTCTCATACAAATTCATCATATCCCTGACGAAAACCTCCGTACACTCGGTTGAGCCGTAAAACTTCCATCTGTCCACGGCGTGCCGGACGCACGCTTCATTGTAATACGGAGCACACAGTTCTTTATAGAATGTACGTATATTTTTGCATCTGCATTTCTTAACCTCACGTCCGCATTTCGGACACCGCGGAGACGGTATGAATTCTATACAGTCCTCACACTCGTTACAGAGAATTTTACCGGGGAATACGGGATTTTGCCCGCAGAAAACACAGCGTTCGGGGAAGAAAATATCGTTTATCAGCCGCAGTGTTTTCATTTAACAGTCTCCCGTCTCGATTTTTTGGATTTAATAAAGAATACCATAATTCCATATTATTATCAACGAATTATTTGTTTTTTAACTCAATTTTTTCGTATATTTAATTCCCGAATGTCATTGACAACGCTTTTGTCCGTTTAGTATAATCAAATCGGGAAGAATACGGCGTTCCTTCTTTTTTCTCTTAATACGCATTGCGGCAAAACGGCTCGAAACGGCAAAGCCCGTTCCATCTCGGCTCACGCTTCGTCCCTGTCTTGCCGTTCGTAATCTAACCGAAAAAAAACAAATCGGAGGCGCATATGAAAAGATTTAAAAAAATAATCGGCGTTATGTTATCCGTAATTACTGTTTTACCGTACTTCTCATCATTATCCTTCGCCCAAAACGAGGACGGAAAAATAATTCAGTATAACATGATAGTCGAGGCAGACGGAAGAAATACTCATTGGGAGGACGAAAACGGAAATACAGTCGATTTCACGCAAAGCGAGCTGCCCTCGGTCAAAACCAGGGCAAGAAGCAATTATTACGTCCCGGCAAAATACGACGCCCGCGACGAGGGAATTATAACCTCCGTAAAGGAACAGGGGCAGTACGGCACCTGCTGGGCGTTCGCCGCATCATCATGCGTTGAAACATCGCTTATAAAAAAAGGACTTGCGGACAACACCGTTGATCTTTCCGAGGATCATCTTGTATGGTTTGCAAAAAACAGCCTTGTAACCGACGAGGCTGACACCACACACGGCGACGGCGAGACTTACCCGGATATGAATTCGGCGTTTTCAGCCGGAGGTACATGGATGGATTCCATCAGCACGTACGCAAGAGGAAGCGGACCTGTTTACGACTCCGATTATCCGTACGCCACCGGCAATTGGGACGAAAGTCACAGGTACAAATCGGAATTCAGAGTCACTGACTGCTCCGCGATAGACAACACGACTGCCAATACGACAAAAATCAAACGAGCGATAATGGAGCACGGAAGCGTCAAAACAAGCTATTATAATCACAACTGGTATTATAATGTCACGGACAACGGCTCGGCTTACTATAATCCCGATACAGAAAACAAGGATACGAATCACGACGTTACCGTAGTTGGCTGGGACGATAATTATTCAAAGGACAACTTCCGCGACGGCTATAAGCCCGAAAACAACGGCGCGTGGCTCGTAAAGGGAAGCTGGGGCGACAACTATCATCTCAAGGACGGCTATTTCTGGATGTCGTATGACGAGAAAGAGATCGCGTCATTCTCGTATTACAAAGCTGATTCAAAATCGATTTATGACAATATTTATCAATATGACGGAATCGGTTCTTACAGCGCGCTTTCATATATGGGACGAACAACGATTTACGGCGCAAACGTCTTTACGGCAAAGAGCCATGAAACGCTCAGTCATGTCGGATTTTACAGCAGAGGCGCGATGCTTTACACGATTTATATTTATAAATTAAACAGCGCAAACGACTCCCCCGTCTCCGGAACTCTTGTTTCCACCGTTTCCGGAGCAGAAAGCTATTACGGCTATCACACCGCCAAGCTTACACAAAGCGTTGAGGTCAACGAGGGCGACGTATTCTCCGCCGTTATTAAAATAGACGTTTCCGGAGACTCGAACGCGTCATTAATGACGGAAGGCTCAATGTACAACGCTTCCTTTAATAAATATGAAAGCTATATAAGCATGGACGGCAAAAACTGGGATTACATTGCTCCCGACGAGGGATATTTCAAGACAGCCGGAAATGTCTGCCTCAAGGTAATGTCAACCGACGTAAAGGAATGCAGCCATGAGTATACCTCCGCTGTAACTCCGCCGACATGCCTTGATGACGGATTTACAACATATACATGCTCGTTATGCCAAAACGAATATATATCGGATATCGTTCCGGCAAAGGGACATACCCCCGTAACGGACAAGGGCTTCGCTCCGACCTGCACAGAGCCGGGACTTACGGACGGCTCACACTGTTCAGAGTGCGGCGTTGTAACCGAAAAGCAGGAAGTAATTCCCGCACAGGGTCATCAACCGGTAACCGACAGCGGACACGCTCCGACCTGCACAGAGCCGGGACTTACGGACGGCTCGCACTGTTCGGTATGCGAAAAAACTCTTACCGAGCAGGAGGTCATAGACGCACTTGAGCATGACGCGGAGTTCGACGAAGCCGTCGCCCCCACCTGCACCGAAACCGGTCTTTCCTCCGGCGTTCACTGCAAAAGATGCAAAGAGGTTCTCTTAGAGCAGGAAATCATCCCCGCAAACGGTCACAGCTTCGGCGAGTGGGTCGTCACAGTGTCCCACTCATGCACGGACAAGGGCGAGGAAAAACGCGAATGCACGGAATGCGGAGTCTCCGAGACAAGAATTATCAATGAAACCGGGCATACAGACTCCGACAATGACGGCATATGCGACAAATGCGGTACAAAAATAAAAGAGGATGTCCCCGATACAGAGAAAAACTGCAGCTGTCTCTGCCATTCAAAGAATAAATTTGCGTCATTCTTCTGGAAAATCAAGCTGTTTTTAATCAGATTATTCGGAATTCAAAGGGTATGCGATTGCGGAAAGGCACACTATTAAGCATTTTAATATCACAGCAGTCGGTTAGAATTGAAGATAATTCAAAACCGAATACTGCATGACCGACCCAAAAAGTGCAGAACATATAAGGACTATATTTCACATTATGCATTAAAAGTGCGTACTTCGTGAAATATAGTCTTTTTTATACGAATATTTAAATTTATGCCAAGCATTTTGAATTATTTTAAAGTAAATCTGTTTTTATCAAAATCAAGAAGTCCTTCGCAACGCATTTTTCCGAGTTCCCTTGACATTGCGCTTCTGTCGACGGACAGAAAATCCGCAAGCTGCTGACGGTTATACGGAATTTCAAAGCATGAACTGCTGTGCTTTTTTGCTTCGTCGGACAAATACGCCGTCAGCTTTTCCCTGATCGTACGCTTTGATATATATCCGAGCTTTGCGACGAGGCTTCTGTTTTTACCCGATATTTCACAGATAAGATTCTTTTTAATAATATCGCAGATCCCGCACGAGCATTTCTTATGAGAAAGAATTTTCTTCATATCAAGAAACAAAATCTCGCTGTCCTCAACCGCGCAGACATCGTTAAGCAAAGCTCCGCTACCGGACGGCGCATACGCTTCGGCGAATATTTCACCGGGTTCAATTGAACCGAGAATACTTCCGTTGCCCCAGTAATCCTCGTTTTTTATATGAAGCCTGCCCGAGAGCAGAACACAGACGGAATCTATATATTCGCCCTGTCTTAGAACATATCCGCCCTTTTTACAGCATGACCTTTTAGCCTTCAGACATTCGAGGGCGTCAATTATCTGATTATCGTCCGCACCGGCAAACAAAGCGGTACGACTTAAAGACCGGATATCGTATTTCATTACAAAAAAACCTCATTTCGTTGCAAATGCAATATACTTGTTATTAATATCATGATATATTATACTTGCAGAGAGAAGGAGGAATATTCATGATACGAAAAATAATAAAAATAGACGACGAAAAATGCACCGGCTGCGGTCTGTGCGCCGAGGCGTGCCATGAGGGCGCGATTGAGATGATAGACGGAAAAGCCCGCCTTACGAAGGAGAATCACTGCGACGGACTCGGCGACTGTCTGCCGGCATGTCCTGCAGAAGCAATCACATTCGAGGAACGCGAGGCGGACGCATACGACGAAAATGCGGTAAAGGAGACAAAAAGGATGAAGGAAAACAAAGAAAAAAAGCTCCCGTGCGGCTGTCCGGGAATGAATGTTAAAGCTATTAAAAGAGACTCGGAAGCAGAACGTGAAAATTCCGTCTGCGAAAAGCCCTCAAGCAGACTTTCGCAGTGGCCCGTTCAAATCAAGCTCGTGCCGGTAAATGCTCCTTATTTTAATAATGCAAATCTGCTCATTGCCGCCGACTGCACCGCATATGCGTACGGAAATTTTCACGGCGATTTTATTAAAAACCGAATAACGCTTATCGGCTGTCCTAAGCTTGACGGCGTGGATTATACCGAAAAGCTCACGGAAATAATCAAAAACAACGATATAAAAAGCGTTACGGTAGTAAGAATGGAGGTTCCGTGCTGCGCGGGAATCGAAAACGCCGTCAGACAGGCTCTTATCAACAGCGGTAAATTCATCCCGTGGCAGATAAACATTATCTCGACCGACGGTAAAATCTTAGAACAATAAAAAAACAGAAAAAAACGCCGTAAACCGGGACTCATAAAAAGTTCGGTTTACGGCTTTCTGTTGTTTATTCAGATTAAAGAATAACCTCTTTACCCGTCCTTGCGGACTCATAAATTGCACAGAGAATCTTAATCATATCGATACCCTGCTGAGGCTTAAACTGCGGTTCGGCTCCGTCTATTACAACGTCGTAGAAATGCTTCAGGTTATTGCGGTGACCGTTCTCCTGATTAACTGTCGGTGAAACGGTATCGGTAAGCTCGCCGTTTTCCTCGGAGAATATCTTGACCCCGCCGTCACTCCAGCTAAGCCCCGCCCTTGTACCGCGAAGCTCGACGAAACGGTTTTCCTTTTCGATATTGGAAGCCCAGCTGAATTCAATCTGCAAAAGCGCTCCGTTATCGAAACGAATCATACCCATGGCGAGATCCTCAACGTCAAACGTACCCTCGGAATTTTTATCGCCGAAATCCGAATTTACGGAGTCCGAAACGTCATTGTCTGCAAACTTCATATAAGTATTGCCCGAAACCGCGACAGGCGTGGGATTACCCATGAGCCAGATTGCAAGGTCGATCATGTGAACGCCCAAATCGATAAGCGGACCGCCTCCCGACTGTTCTTTGGTTGTAAACCAACCGCCCTTGCCGGGGATTCCGCGTCGTCTCTGCCATCCGCAGCGGCCGCAGTAGATTTCGCCCATTCTGCCGGATTCGATATACTTTTTAGCGTATTTAGAAGCCGTGACCCAGCGGTTGTTTCTCATAACCATGAGAGTTTTGCCGGCCTTGTCGGCGGCGTCCTTCATTCGCATAACCTCGCTTACGCTTACAGCGTCGGGCTTCTCGCAGAATACATGCTTGCCTGCCTCGAATGCATCAACTGCAATAATCGAATGAAGGTAGTTCGGCGTGCATATATCGATGGAATCTATGCTACCGTCCTTTAAAAGCTCCTTGTAGTCGGAATAAACGGCCGCGTCCGGGAAATACTTATCCCTAATCTCCTCTGCCCTTTCGATAATAATATCGCATAAGGCGGCAACCTCAAGACGCTCGTCCGAAAGATACTCCGGAAGATGCGACCCCTTGCATATTCCGCCGATGCCGATAATTCCGACTCTCCATTTTTTACTCATTTTTAAAACCTCCGTTATTGAAAAAACATTACGTTAGCCGTAACAATATTGCAGAAATTATTTATATCAGTCGGCTCGTTTCCTTTATAGGGAAGCACCGGCTCCTCGAGTTCGGGGATAGAGTCGATCTCACCGTTTATGTAGCTTTCGAGCCTCTTTTTACAGTGCTTGATTCTCATAAGCGTTCCGCCGATTCTGATATCCTGAACGTCAAAGCCGTGCGGCTTATTTTCTATGCTCCACATTCGCTCGAATTCATCGTAGAACAATTCGATACGCGATATAACCTCGTCATAATCGCCGACTGATTTTTTAAGCTGTGATTTTTCATTCTCTTTATATGCTTTTCTTGTGCGAACGCCCAACTCATATTTTATCTCAAGAACGTCGCATAACGCTTTAACCGTTGAGAAAAGGAATCCGAATTCCTTATTGTCAACGCATTTTTCGAGCTTTTTCGCGCAGTCGGCATACTTTTTACCGTCGCCGTTTCTGACAGTCGAATCCGCTATTCCCATAAAGCAGTCGGAATAAAGCATGTATTTCTCGGGGTCGTTTATTCTGCCGTTTTCGTTGTTCGGAGTATCGGGCAGGTCAAGCAAAATAAATGAATCCCACTCAATTCCGAATTCCTTATAAAATCCGGATTTAATCGACTTCATATCGGTATTTCCCTTTAAGAATTCGGAAACGGCGTACATTGACGGGAGCGCGGAAAATCTCGAGCACTCTCCGCCGTCATCGCCCCACATTGTCATTATAATATTCTTAACGCCGTGCTCACGGCAGCTCTCTATCGCCGCAATCGAATTTTCAATCGAAGCCTGATTATGCGGTGTAAAGCCCGTCCACGTCCACAGCCCGCCCGCGAACCAAACATTCTTGTCAACGGCTTTATGATTTATAATATTTTCATCGTAATGCTTTTTATCTTTCGAATAATAGTCCCAGTATATAAGCGTAACATTATCGGGAATACGCGATTTGACGGACGAATCAACACTTCCGTCATATCCGCCGTTATTGGCGAGTCTGAAAAACATATCGCCCCACATCAGCAGTTCGAATCCGTATTTTTTCGCAATCTCCGAAACTTTTTCGAGATGCTCTAACAGTATATCGAGCCTGTTTCTTATGCCGTGCTCCTGCATGTATTTGCCCAATCCGATAAAATGAGCCTCGTCCATACCGATATTTGCGATTCTGCTTTTAAAATTCTCGCTCAACGTTTTAAACATTGAATCAATAAGCGCATAGACGCGCTCGTCGCCTGCGAGCAGGATATCCGCGCAGTCGTTTATGTCTTTGTACTCGGGCCACTTCATAATCGCGCCGAGATGAGCGAGAGTCTGTATGCACGGGATAAGCTCGATACCTTTTTTCTGCGCGTACGAATCAATGTCCTTTAATTCCTCCGAGGTATATCTGCCTCTCAAATGACCGAAATACGGCTGACCCTCAATTTCATACGTGTCCTCCGTATAGAGCATTAAAAAGTCGTACCCGAGACGCGCGTTTATATCAATCATTTTTTTGACGGCGCCGACGTTCATCACCGCATTGCGCGACATGTCTATCATAACGCCCGATCTGTTAAAATCCTTCATGCTTTGCTCTCCCTGTTCTTTAATATTTTACCCGAAAGAAGATTTGCAAGTATTATAGCCGATATGCCCGCCGTAAATTTCGTTACGAGCATCGGAAGCATCATATCCCCGTTTACGCCCGCGACAAACGCGAGATGATCGCCGAGAACGTACGACAGCGAAACCGCGCCGGCTATGTTGATAAGCTTGCCCTTGTCGTCCATTTTATCAAAAAGATTAAACATTGCAATAGCATTTGCGAAATTTGCGATAATTCCGACTACGGAATCCTTATTTACGCCCATTTTATCGCCGAGCTTCGAAAACGGTTTGTCAAGCTTATTGCTTAAAAAGGCGAACATCGGAAACGCGCCTGCGAGTATAATTCCTATCTGCGCGCAGATGAGAAGTCCCCTGTCAAAACGCGTAATTCCGCCGTCCTCCGACGTAAACATATTGCTGAATACGGGCAGTCTGATTCCCGTCATGTACTGCACGGCGGCAAGTGCGAACAGTACGGCAATCAGAATTGTAACCGCGGATGCAAACAGACTGAATATTTTAACCGTAATTCTTTGAAAGAATATAAGTCCTGCCGCGATTATAACGTCAAGAATAAGAAGCGGAATGAGATTTTTTATAATATTGACAAAGCTCATACCCATAACAAGTCCGCCCGCGATACAGCCTATCGGAACGGTCACTATGCCTATCAGCATACCGTATGAGAAAATGCTCTTATCCTTGTCCTTTAAATATGTAACGGCAATCGGGAGCGTGCCGACAAGCATCGCGCCCATTGTCGAACCGAGTATTACACCGCTGAAGTTCGCGTTCATAACGTCGTCCGTCATTCCGTAAGCAAGCGGATATCCGCCCATGTCAACAGCCAAAACAGTGCCGGCGCACATTGCGGGATCAGCTCCGAACAGAGAGTATATCGGAGAGGCTATCGGGGTCAGAACGCTTGCCAGAAGCGGAGCCGCCGCATACGTTGCCGCCATTACGAGAATCAAAGGTCCTACGGTTTTAACTCCGTTTTCAAGCTGTTCACCGTAACCTGATTTATTTCCGATTATGCGGTCAATCGTACCTATCAGCGCAAAAACCGCCATTACGCACATTATCACGGTAGTAACCGTAATTCCCCCGGGAAATATTTTATCCATGTTATCCGCCTTTATATTTTCATCACTTTGTATATTATAACTGTCCGTGACAATTTAATCAATAACTATTTGCATTTAGAATTTTTTTATGATATGATATTATAAAACATATGGAGGTTTTACATGGACGTCATTTTTTGCAACGATTTTTCCGACAATTTACCTTTAATGACTGAATTTCAGACATCTGCTATGCTCAGAAACCCGGTTCCTTATATTGTGAACTCCGTGATGATTCTGTCAATCGTATTTTTTATGTTTTTCACCTCGGATATCACAAAAGCAATCTGCATTTTCCTCTATTTGCTTTTAATACTTGTATATAATTCAGAGCTGGTTTGGCGTGTAAAACGTTTCTCCAAACAAACAATAGACCGCGAAAAGGAATTAAACAACGGCAGTCCCTCCGGTGCAAGGATGGAGGTTACATACGATACTCTGCGCTGTAAATCGTATAACGGAGCTTTTACCGAGGTTCCGCTTTATAACATGAAAAAAGCGTATGAGACAAAACATCTTGTTGTCATCAAATCAAAAACCGCGAACCTCTATTATTTGTTCAAAAAGGACTCGTTTACAAAAGGGACTTACCCCGAATTCATGGAGTTCTTAAAACAAAAAGGCCTTTACAAATAATACGAACATATAAAATTGCCCCGGACTAAAAACGTCCGGGGCGGTTTGCTTAAAGCTCAAATAAACAGCCGTTTTTTTACATAACTATAGAATAATCCATGTCACCGCTAATATATTTTTCATAATCAACTCGGACAATGTTACTTTGATTTGCATAATAATAGCACATTTTTCCTACATATCCGATAAAACATACTGTTCCGTTTGATTGCAAAGACATAACATCATCAACCATTCTGTCTGCAACTTTGGCATTATCGCTGTAAGTTATCCCCTCTCTGTCGGCATCGAGCATAAAGCGATGCCGTACTGCTTCATCCTTTAGAAAAATATACACCTTTTTCCCGCTTTGAGTAAGATTTCTGATTGTTCGCATATTTAATTCTCCTATATAAATTTATTCCTCAAAAGAACAGCAAAAAGAGCAACCCTATCGTCACAATAGGATTGCCCAAAAGCATTTATAATATAATCCTATCGTTCAAGCTTTGGCACCTTACCTTTCGGCAGGTTGTCGGCGGTCATAGGGCTTGTCCCTTACGCACTCTTTATAGGTTAATTTAATTATACTGTTTTTTATTTAAAAAATCAAGGAATTCAAGAATAAATTATTGATACTTTAAGCGATAAACGATAGCTGGCTGCAAAGTTTTCTTTAATTCTTCCCGGAATCAGGTTCAGTTTGACTGCCATATGAAATTACACTACTCTCAAACGTGATTTCGATTGCTTCCACCGTTTCGTATGTTTGACTACCATATGAAATTACACTACTCTCAAACACCGCTTTACTTTTCGTCATCAATTCGCGTTTGACTACCATATGAAATTACACTACTCTCAAACGTCGTTCCAACGGACATAAGTCCTTAATAAGTTTGACTACCATATGAAATTACACTACTCTCAAACACTGCGTGCTGTTTCTCGTTCGCTCCCTTGGTTTGACTACCATATGAAATTACACTACTCTCAAACGAAAGTCTCAACCATATTCTTATCCTCTCTGTTTGACTACCATATGAAATTACACTACTCTCAAACGCTGTGTTCTGTATGGTACCGCTCGGTGTTGTTTGACTACCATATGAAATTACACTACTCTCAAACACTACGGGCTTTTTTAAATTCTTCGAGCCTGTTTGACTACCATATGAAATTACACTACTCTCAAACCGAACAAGTCAAACAGAGTTCATCCTTTTTTGTTTGACTACCATATGAAATTACACTACTCTCAAACCGTGCTCGCTATTATTGTGTAACGTATAGTGTTTGACTACCATATGAAATTACACTACTCTCAAACAAATGTAAATGTTTCTTCGGTTGCATACAGGTTTGACTACCATATGAAATTACACTACTCTCAAACTACAATCAACCCGATAACCCTGTTCGTCACGTTTGACTACCATATGAAATTACACTACTCTCAAACGTTAAACTTACAGGTATTGATAAAAGCTCCGTTTGACTACCATATGAAATTACACTACTCTCAAACGAACTTAGCAAAATTTTTGTGTTTGGATATGTTTGACTACCATATGAAATTACACTACTCTCAAACCACCGCTTGCCGTGCTTGTCGGCTGATTAAGTTTGACTACCATATGAAATTACACTACTCTCAAACCTCAAACCTCAAATTCATGACGGCGGAGTACCTTGTTACTGCTAAAACAGGGTAATTTCAATACGGTATAGTCTAAAAGACTGAGCAGAGATCCTTATCAACGATATACACACGCTCACAATCAAGCGGAGTTATCGGATAAGGTTCCAATGACAATATAACATATTTTCTCATAAAAGTAAAGCTGTAAAATTGATTCAATTCCTCCTCGTTCAGCATTGAATGAAGCGAGTAAATAACAAAATAACTTATGTTAAACGTCTCGTTTAAAAGTTTTATATGATCCGTCAGTTTTTCGAGCAGAGACTCCCCTCCCTCATAAACCTTTACTCCGAACAATTTTATCAATCCATCGACGGTCGGCGCAGAATATTCAAGCTGAGACGGGTAATTGTCGAGCAGTTCACATATAAACCGTTCATTCTGCGCCATGGTCTGCGTACTTAGAGGATAAAACTCATCACGCGCAGTTTCAGATAAGTATGAATAAATTTTAGTAAGTATTTTCTTTTGGTTAGAGTCAATATGAAAAAGATCCGTAATCAAAATCATATTCTTATTCAGCGGTAAAATATCGTTTTTATCGGACAATACGAACCGCCCGTCCGACGTTTCAATTTGCATACCGAGTTCTGAAACCAAACGATACAAAAAAGTACCGTTTTCTATAATTAAAACATTCGCCTCGTTTTCATTCGAATCAATATAAAAATCAAGTTCAGGGTGTGCAAATCTCACAGAATCACAAGCCTTTCGTCAGTGTCGATAATATCGCCGTGTTTTTGTCCGACAATAAATTCCATAGAGTTATACTGCTTCTCCGTTATGACGAGCAGCTGAACTATACCGTCGGACGGTTTATTCTTTTTTATTCTGTCCGTAACTGCGGATGTAACAGTCGAGTTGAGAGTCAGCTTGGAATACACCGACTCCTGTATCATTATAAATCCCTCTTTTATAAGGAATTTGCGAAACCTCGTATACTCTCTTCTCTGTGAAACGGTCTGAACGGGCAGATCGAAAAATACCAGCACTCTCATAAATCTGTAATTACTCATTTTGATAAAATCTGATTAATGATAAATCTTCTTCACACAGCGCGTCGGTCACGCTTTTGCAGTAAAGCCGAATTGCGTTTGATACGGTTTGGTGACGACCCGAAAATATAACTTCGTCGTTTAAAATATTGACCATCATCATTTTTTCATCATGTCCGAAATCATTATCAAATAAAACCTCCAAAACCTTAGAATCGACAATAGGACGAAACGGTTCCATTAAATCAGACGAGAGGTTAAAAAAATTAAATCTGTTATCGTGAAACAACCCGAGTTTTGTCGTATATCCGAGCGCGGTTATTTCTCTGTTAAACGCAGACAGAATAATGCTGTAACCGTAGTTGAGAGCCGAATTCTGCGCGCAGTCCTGCTGACGGGTAAACGATTTACCGAACAGCGCGTTAAAATATACTTTTGCAGCATGTCCCTCTCTGTTGGTAGAATCTCCGAGCTGTAATTCGTCGATATATCCTAACAGCATTTCATACTCCGGTTTATCGAGTTTTCGCAGTAACTCAACCTGTTTTATAATCTTTTCTCTGACAATCAGCGTCCATACAGCCTGTTTTATTTCCCCGCTCCACGCTATCTGCTTTTTTAATTTCAAACTTGCGTCACAGCTTTGATTATATGAAACAAGCTCTGACTGCGGGTTGCGTTTTTCGTCGCAGAATATTACTTTGATTTTCCGTTTGCTAAGCTCACAGATTAAACCCGCAGTCAGGGAAACGGCGGTGCTTTCTATCATCAATAAACCAATTTCGGACAGATGCACTTTTTGTACGCCCTCCGAATCCCTGACATACAGATAATTCAATTTTTCTTCGAGCTTTGCATTCTTCGATATTACAACCGTACGCCAGCTCATATCGTATATAAATCAACAGGCGCACTTTCAAATAAACTGGTCGGAGACTGATTAATTAAATATTCTTTATTTTTGTCCGTCACGGTTTTTTGAATCAAAATTATTCCAGAATTCGGAGAACCGCCGAGCAGAGATAAATCAGAATTAACTCTGTTGCACTGGAACAAATGGAGCTCGTTATATAATAATTCCACCTGTAATTCAACAGAAAGAGAAATAAACTTCTCTCTCTTTTCTGTCAACAGCTTTAATGAAGTTGAATACACAATACCGTAAACACCGTCTTTAATCTTTGATAATAAAACGTCATATAGTTCAAGATTCTTTTCTTTTGAAATATCGTCAAAGTCACTGACAGTAAGAGTATTTTTCATAATACGTTGCCTGTCATGAAATTTTACAATATTCTTTAAATATTTATAATATCCCATATTCAGTCTAAGCTGGACTGCCGGTTTAAAAATTAACCGACTGCCCGTTCTGCCCGAAAGATTCATCAAGAATCCATTATAGCTGAACAGTGAATCCATTTTAATTCTGCGGATTCTGACATCTGCGTCTTTCAGCCCGAGCGTTTCGGATACATACTTTTCAAGCAAGGACGGATTTTTCTCTATACTGTCGGCAAGATATACAGGAACATACTCGATTGAACGTACACGATTATTTTTCTTGTCCGTATGTTCGACAAGACAAAAATATGCGCCCTTAATTTTATTATAACCGCCGTATTTGTTTATAATTTCCTCATTTGTCTGCCCGTCAAAATGACAGTCGCCGGGCTTTGCGGGGAACTGTCCCTTTCCTTTCTTTAAAAGCTGAACGTCATAAAGAGTTCCACACTGAGTATACGGCATTCTCGTGTAAAGTATATTCTCTCTTGAACATACTTTCTTTACTGTCGATATCGTACCGTCATCCCCGGGAATCCACGCAGGATTATCCTTATTTCCGACAGGAAAATCATACATACATTCGTTAAGCGAATACTGTTTTCCGCTTTTTATGAAGCGCACTGCGTTTCGTGTAAATTTAACGTCAAAAACATTGCCTACGACGATATTGATATACGCGTCCCTCGCATGGTGATAATCATTAACCTCGCGCACCTTCGGAATGTCAAAGTACTTTTTAAACACATCCGCATTGCTTGCCTTTGAATAAACTATCGCTGTGTCGGGAAACATTTCTGTCAGAATCTCTGCAACGGCTTTAGTCGACTGTCTTGTTTCGACCAACTGACGATTTATAAATCCTGCAAGTTCATCGGCAGTAAGCTCGGTTTTTCTCGTTAAGCGCTCATACTTTTCTTTGGAAATAAGTCCTGCATTCTTACATGCAATCCAATTCTCACGCGCTTTATCTGTAATTATATGACTCGGAATGGGGAATTTATCGCTTTTATCTAAATTCAATTTCTTTTTTACAAGAACTTTATTATCAAGACTGTCGTCTTTTGTTTTTGACTGCGGATAAATATGATCTATATCGTAAATATTCTTATCAAATAAATCGTCAAGCTCTATATCCTCACCCGAGTACATACATTTACCCATCTGCGTATAATACAGATACAGTGCGGTTTTTCTCAAATCGGAATCTGTATGCTTTGCAAGAGAATCATAAAGAACTCCCGAATCTTCCCCGCATTTCTTATAAAGCTCCGAAAGTCTGTTTTTCCTTGAATCCGGCGTTTTTGAAGTGCCGTCCGTACCTCTTGCCATTTCAATAAATATCTTTTTCGGTTCATGTCCCGTTATTTTAACAATCTCACGGACTATGAGCAGTGTCTGCCAAACAGAACGTTTTATTTTCGGTGAAACATATAAATCCTTAACAAGCGCGTCATATGAAAACTCATTGATTTTCGGCATAACCTCGCTGTTGATTTTTTGTATTTCGTCCTTAAAACCGAAATTCTGACCCTGCGTTTCCATAAAATTGCACGTCGTCTCACGCATAGCGGTTATTATATTCATGTATTCGCCGGTCTGCGAATAAGCAGAATATACGCCTGTCAGCAGTTTCTTCGAAAATCTGCCCCAGTCGGAATATCTTAGAGATGAAATTTTCTTTATTTCGTCATCGGTGAAATATCCGCCGCCTATCTTTTTAAGCCGAGAGGTCAGTATCTTTTTATCTCCGCTGAAAAGCAAAACTGCAAGTATCGCTTCTTCTGCATAATTACAATTGAATCTGTCGCCGAGTATTTTATCAAAATCTCTGTACGATTTAAGCGACGACTTAAACTCCTTCATGTCGGCAAGTCCCGAAAAATCATCGGCAGAAACCTCTTTTCCGACAGAACGGTAGTAGTTTACTATGTCTTTAATCTTTACTTTATTTTTCTGTTTGAATACCTTTTCGATAATGTCCTTTTTATCTTCAACGTTCAGTCTCTCTCCGTTGAGACTTAAATTATTCAGTTCGTTAAGAACCTCGTACTCGCTGTACAATAACGAATTTTTCGGCAAAACATCCTCACCGTAAAGATACGTGCATTTGTTTGTCATTCTGAAAATAAATTCCTGCGCGCTCTGCTCAATATCAACTTTATTTTCAAAATTCCACGGGGTTATGCGGTCTTTTGAATTATCTCTGCGCACCATCCAGCAGTTAGAGTTTTTGCCCTTGTGTTCATCGTTTAGGGGACCGACATAATAAGGAATTCTGAATGTCAGCAGCTTCATTATTTTGTCACTGACGGTAATCCCGCTTTCATCCTTTTCTTTTAGGAACGAGAAATTATTTCCGGCGTTTGACAGGATTCTTTTTAATTCAAATTCATTAAGCTGATACGGAAGCGCACAGTTCTCCGTAGAAATCTGTTTAGGTAAAAATGATTTTGTCTCAATGTCTGAAAATATTATTTTAACGTCGTCATCATCGTCAAACGGTTTTAGTATTTTTTTAATTTCCGCATAAAAATCGTCCAGCTTTGCGCGTTTTATTTCCTTTTTCTTTCCGCCGATTTTGCACATGCCGGAATAAGCACAGTAATTTTTATCGTTTTTATCGGACTTAAATAAATCGTAATATTTATCACGGCAGTGTTTATTTACAACTTTTTTCAATAGCTTTAAATCAGCCCTATGCTTATCATACGATTTAACCTTTGATTGTGATATATATGAGTTATCTCCGAGGATATCAGCCAAAATAGACCAGTCATAAACAGATTTTAAGAGATCGGTAAAAATAATATCGCCGTCAAGTATTTCCTCGTAGCTGTCATGCTCATCCTGATAAGACGAGCTCGAAAAAGTTATTTTATTTTTCTCGGAAGAATTCAGCGTTTCATTATCAAACAAATCGGAAAGATTTACACTCGAACTGCCCGCGAGCAAATCACAAACTGCTTTAATCTGACCCTTTTTAACGCCGAACAGTTCGTATAACGCTTTTTTCTTTGCCGTAACGGTAGACTTTGATTTTAATATTTCGGAAAATTCAGCAGTATCAACATCTGTAATTTTCTTAATATCCGATTCCGAATCAAAATTATCGTTAATATATTCAACCAGCGAGTTAAATACCGTTTCAAATTTCGTAACGTTTTCAACGTTTACACCGTCAAACAGAAAATGTCCTCTGTTTATAATTACATGATGAACCGCAAGATACAACAGTCTCGGGTCGCTTATGTTTTTACCGTCCAAAAAAGCCTTGCGTAAATGATATACGGTCGGATATTCTTTGTGGAAGTCACCGTCGGTATAATTGTCATCATTGAATAAAAGATATTTAAAGTCGTATTTCCTGTCCTCGGGCAGATACTTGCTCTCTTTCATTCTTAAAAAAAATCCGGGATCTTTCTTTGTAATTTCCTCGGCAAAAAGCTCCTGAAGAAGCTTTGTTCTCTGCGCGCGCCTGCCGTAACGCCTGCGCTGTGTTCTGTACATTCTTCGCTCTGCGGCGGGATTGGCTTCATCAAACAGACGAATTCCCCACATTGCCTTTTTTCCGAATTTTAATATATTATACTGCTCGTCCGTGACAGCCCAGCCGACAGAGTCGGTTCCGGCGTCAATGCCTATAAAATAATCGGGATAAGTTCTTTTTTCATTTTTCATATTGACATCTCCTTATTTCTGTGCTATCATAAAGACAATCTCAGACTACCATATGAGATTACACTGCAAAGTTCAAATAAAATTTTTTCAAGCCGCCCCTTGAGGGCTTCCGCGGTGCGGAGAAAATGGGACTCGATTGTCGAGTCTTTATTTTTTTGCAATGTTTTATCACACTTTGTCAAATTCAGGTCATCTGTATAGAATTATATTACCATACAATAATTATGAAAGCAATATATTTATTTCACAGCTTATGATTAAAGAGGAAAATTTTACACTTTCAAACCATTGCGCCGTAGTGATTGTAAAGCTTTAAAATATTACAGAGTACTCATAATTGCTGTCAAGTCGGAAAACAAACAAAAAAAGAACCGCTCGTTCGAGCGGTTCTCGCATTACTTATTTACGCTGTAAGCAGGGGTTGATTACTTAAGCTCAACCTTTGCGCCGGATTCCTCAAGCTTCTTCTTGAGTTCCTCAGCCTCGTCCTTTGATACAGCCTCTTTAAGGGTCTTGGGTGCGCCCTCGACAGCAGCCTTAGCGTCTGCAAGTCCGAGACCGGTGATCTCACGAACAACCTTGATTACCTTAATCTTAGCGGCAGCGTCGAAGCCTGCAAGAACAACGTCAAACTCAGTCTTCTCTTCCTCAGCTGCGGCTGCAACGGGGCCGGCTGCAACAGCTACGGGAGCAGCTGCCGAAACGCCGAATCTGTCTTCTACTTCTTTAACAAGATCTGCAAGCTCGAGAACTGAAAGCTCAGCTACGAGGTCTACGATCTGGGTTACTTTCTCTGATGCCATGTTAATGAACCTCCAAATTATAAAGTTAAAATTCTAAATTAAATAATCGGCAAAATTATTCTGCCGCGGGTGCTTCCTCAGCGGGAGCCGCCTCCTCTGCGGGAGCGTCTGCCGATTCAGCTTCGCCGTCCTTCTCCGCAACTGCCTTGATCGCTCTTGCGAACGAAGCCATGGGAGCCTGGAATGCGCATGCAACGGTAGCAAGAAGAACTTCCTTGGAGGGAAGCTTTGCAAGACCGTTGATAGTCTCAAGCGAGATTACTTTTCCGTCAAGGAATCCGCCCTTGATAGAGAAATTATCATGCTTGTCTGCAAACTCTGAAAGAATACGAGCCGAAGCAACGTGATCCTCTGCGCTGGTAGCAAGAGCCGTAGTGCCCTCAAGAACTCCTGAAAGCTCCTCAAGCTCGGTACCCTTGATAGCGATGTTGAGAAGAGTATTCTTAACTACGGAGTAGTCAACGCCTGCTTTTCTCAGCTCTGCGCGAAGCGCGGTATCATCAGCAACAGAAGTGCCCTTATAGTCAACGATAACGCCTGCAACTGCACCGTTAAGTCTCTCGCTGATAGCGGCTACCTGCTGTTTCTTTGCCTCTAAAATGCTTGCGCTTGCCATTGATTTCACCTGCCCTAATAAGTAAATGTGCTGTTCAGGTTATAAATGAAAAGCCTCTCTGCGTCACCGCAGAAAGGCATACAAATTCACTGAATAATGTATCCATTCCTCGGTAGGCGATAAAACTTATGCGAATAAACGCACCTACTGTCTTTAGAACAGCTTAATCATTATATCATATAAAATGATACTTGTCAATAGGTTAAATACCGATTATTCGGCAGCGGCAATAACCTTGTTGGGGTTGATTCTGATTCCGGGGCCCATAGTGGTAGCCAGAACACAGGAACGGATATACTGACCCTTTGCTGCGGCGGGCTTAGCCTTGAGAATAGCATCCATGAGAGTGTTGTAGTTCTCATTGAGCTTCTCTGCGCCGAACGAAGCCTTGCCGATGGGGCAGTGAATGATGTTGGTCTTATCGAGACGATACTCGATCTTACCTGCCTTAGCGTCGTTAACAGCCTTAGCAACATCGGGGGTTACGGTTCCTGCTTTGGGCGAGGGCATAAGTCCGCGGGGACCGAGCACCTTACCTAAACGACCTACAAGACCCATCATGTTGGGAGCCGCAATAGCGACGTCGAAATCCATAAAGCCCTCGTTCTGAACTCTCGCAACGAGATCCTCGGCACCGACAACCTCTGCGCCTGCGGCAACAGCTGCGTCAGCCTCTGCGCCCTTAGCGAATACGGCTACGCGAACCTTTTTACCGGTTCCGTTCGGAAGAACGACTGCGCCTCTGACCTGCTGATCTGCGTGACGTGAGTCAACGCCCAGACGAACGTGAACCTCGACGGTCTCGTCAAATTTAGCAGTTGCGGTTTTAACAGCGAGTTCAATAGCCTCGGTGGATTCATAAAGTTTTGCTTTGTCTATGAGCTTAACGCTCTCAACGTATTTTTTACCGTGTTTCATAATTATTTACCTCCCATAAGTGGTTAATCGGATTTGTCCTCCCACACGGGAGCATCAATCAGCAACGACAACGCCCATGCTGCGAGCCGTACCGGCGATCATGCTCATAGCAGTCTCGATACTTGCCGCGTTAAGGTCGGGCATCTTGGTTTCTGCGATCTTTCTGATCTGCTCCGAGGTGATAGTTGCGACTTTAGTCTTGTTGGGGACGCCTGAGCCGCTCTCAATACCGCAAGCCTTCTTAATAAGAACCGCTGCGGGCGGAGTCTTTGTTACAAAAGAGAATGTACGGTCTGCATAAACCGTGATGATTACGGGAATGATGAGTCCGATATCATTCTTTGTACGCTCATTGAATTCCTTGGTGAACGCCATAATGTTAACGCCGTGCTGTCCTAAAGCGGGACCTACGGGGGGAGCCGGTGTTGCTTTACCGGCAGGAATCTGAAGCTTAATATAGCCTGTTACTTTCTGTGCCATGTCTGCACCTCCAAAAAAAATGTGGTAGTGGCGGATCGGTAAAAGCCGACCCTCCCACAGAGCCTAAGCCCTGTAACAAGCGGAAAATACCGCGAATTACCATTAATTAATAAGTGAATTATCAGTCAAGAGCGGGTTCAACCTGATCAAGACCTAATTCGATAGGAGTTTCACGTCCCATCATTGAAATTATGACGCGGACAAGATCATTGTCAACGTCAATCTTATCGACAGTACCCTGGAAGCTGTCGAAAGGACCGCCGATAACCGAAACGAGATCGCCGACGCTGAAATTAACTTCAACCGTGCGTTTCTCAACGCCCATAGAGTAAACTTCCTTCTCGGTAAGGGGCGTGGGTTTGCCCTCGGGGCCTACGAAGCCCGTAACGCCTCTCGTATTACGGATAAGATACCATGTCTCGTCCGTCATTTTAAGCTCGCCGGACTTAGTGTCATAGTAAACGCTTACCTTAACAAATACATAGCTCGGGTAAAGCTTGCGTACGACTTCCCTGTCCTCGGTATACGGTTCCTCGACTTCGAATCCGTCCTCATTTTTGACCTTGCGGGTTTTTGTTACCTTTTCAACAACGGTCTCGGTGGGAATCTTTACTTCAAGGACCTCATCCTGCATTTTACGGTTTTCAACTACTTTTTCGATATCGGTAGCAACCTTATTCTCATATCCGGAATAAGTGTGCACCACAAACCATTTTACGTCATCCGACATTGTATATCCTCCGTATCATGCAATTAAAATTAAAAACTGTTAACCTGCGTCTGCCTGCGAGGTTTTTTCTCCGCTGGTATCGACGGTAATCGAGTTAGCCGAATCGGCATTCGTTGACGCTTCCTCGCTGTGAGAAGTCTTAGCATTCTCAATGCCTTTTTCGGCAAGACGTACGGAACCCATCAGTCCCCAGTCAAGCAAACCGATAATAACCGCAAGAACGGCAATACATACGAAAACGATCGCCGAGTTTTTAAGAACGGTCTTTCTGTCGGGCCAGATAACCTTTTTGCAGGTACCCGTAAAGCCCTTAAAGAATTTCTTTATAGCCGCCCACATACGCGTGAAAACGTTGCCCTCTTTTTTAGGCTTGGACTGCTTTATGCGTTCTTTCTTAGCCTTTTCAAGTTCTTTTTCGGCCTTTTTCTGAGCCTTTTTGTTTTCATCTGCCATTAAGAACCCATCCTTTCATAAGTTGGTTCGATAGTGAGCGAACGTTTACTTGCTTTCTCTGTGAAGAGTATGCTTTCTGCAGAATCTGCAGTATTTGTTCATCTCTAATCTGTCGGGTGAATTCTTCTTGTTCTTCATCGTGTTGTAATTGCGCTGCTTGCACTCCGTGCATGCAAGAGTGATCTTAACTCTCATAACGGCACCTCCAATTAATGTTAGCCTCCCTCTTATAATTTGAGGGTAAAGATATATGTACGCAAAAAAGCGCATAAAAAATAAACCCTCAAAGAGGTATGAATACTATACCATATTTCAACTGCAAGGTCAAGGGCTTTTAAAAAATTTTTACGTTTTTTTACCGTTTCCGCTTTTACGGGAAAGAATCACGGCAGATTCCGCACGGACGGCGACCGAATTATTGATAATTTCGGCTCCCGAAAGTCCCGTATATGACTGTCTCTCAGGCGGAAGATAATAATTTATGTCGTGCGGATTCATGTTGCATATAACCATAACCGAATCGTTTTCACACTCTCTTGCGTATGCGACGCACCCGAGCATTGCCGAAATGCTTACGAATTTTCCGCGGGCGAGACTTTCATGCTCTCTGCGGATTTCTGCAAGCTTCTTATATGTATTATATAATAGTTTATTTTTTTTCCATTTAAAAGCCGATCTGTTGAAAGGGTCTTTACAGCCTTCAAGCGGAATTTCATCTCCGTAATAAACGCACGGAATTCCGGGCAATGTAAACTGCAGAACGGCGGCGCATTTAAGCTTACGCAGCGCGGATTCCCTCTGCTTTTCGTCAAGGCATGCTGTCGACTGCCACTCCCTGTCCCTGTTTTCGGCATTTATTCCGCCGAGAACCGAAAATATGCGCTCCGTGTCATGGGTTCCGAGCGAATTCATCAAAACGTCGAGCGTCTGCGGAGGATAATTTTCAACGACGGTCAGAATTTTCTCATTAAAATTCTCGGCAATCGAATCAAGCATAAACGAAATAACCGCGTCCCTGAACGGGTAATTCATAACGGAATCGAGTTCGTTCCCCGCAAGATATCTGCGCCGTGTACCCATGGAAAATTTATTGCTCGCGTCCTCCCAGACCTCTCCTATCAAAAGCGCGTCCGGTTTTTCTGCTTTAAGAGCGGAACGGATTTTTTCTATAAATGAATCGGGAAGCTCGTCCGCAACGTCGAGTCTGAACCCGGATGCTCCAGCCCTGAGCCAATTTCGGACAACGCCGTTTTTGCCCGTTATGAATTCGCAGTAGCTCTCGTCTGTTTCGTTCGTCTCCGGCAGAGTCGTAAAGCCCCACCATGATTTATATTTATCATTCCAATGCTCGAACGTGTACCACGGATAATAAACGCTCGACTGCGAATTATACGCGCCGACGGAATCGTATCTGTTTTCCTTGTTAAAATAAATACTGTCGTCGCCCGTGTGGCTGAAAACGCCGTCGAGAATTATCGAAATGCCGTGTTTTTCGGCCTCTTTGCAAAGCGAAACAAAATCGGGATTCGTACCCAAAAGCGGATCAATCTTCATATAGTCCGCAGTATTGTAGCGGTGATTCGAATGAGCCTCGAATATCGGGTTCAAATACAGGCACGTAACGCCCATATCCTTTAAATAATCAAGCTTTTCTTTTATTCCGTTAAGGTCGCCGCAGAAATAGTCGTCGTTTCTGTACTTTCCGTCCGAGCCGCACTGCCATTTAACGCCGTCCGACCAGCTTTTGTGAATTTTTCTGTCCGAGGGCACGTTTTTCTTCGATTTACCCGAATAATAAAATCTGTCGGGAAAAATCTGATACATGACTCCGCCCTTAAATTTATCCGGCGTTTTGAAATCGGGAGAATAAACAGTCTGCTGCCAGCGTCTGCCGGAATCCGAAAACTCGCCCATCCCCGCCGAATTCAAAAATATTTTGCCCCTGCCGTACGGCGCGTCAAATTCAAAATGATAGAAGAACAGTCCGCTCTCGCCGAACGAATATTCAACGCCCCACCATTCGGTTATTCCGTCGGTGCTTTTCCAGTCAAGGCGAATCCAATTATTCTCCCCGCCGTCCTTTGAAGTGACGAGATACACGGCGGATACGCCCATATCCCTCGGCATTAGGACACAAAACCATATTTTTTCGCCCGAAGCCGAGCTTCCGAATACGGATTTATGTCTTAAATCTCTCGAATTATATGCGACAAACGCCATGTTCCCGCCTCCTTTACAGTTTATTAAAATATTAAATTACTTTGCCGGCTTCGTATGCCAGATATCTCTCGCATAGTCATTGACCGCTCTGTCGGCGGCGAAAATTCCCGCGCCTGCGATATTCATAAGAGACATCTTATTCCACGCCTTGCGGTCAGCGTACATCTGCTCGGCACGTCTTTGAGCGAGTCTGTAATCGGCAAAATCCGCAAGAACCATATACGGGTCGTGATAAAGAATCGTCGAACCTATCTCGGGGAATTTCTGTCCGTTTATTCCGACGTTGTTTATAAAGTCGATAACCTTTCTCAGCTCGGGATTGTTATCGTAATACGCATGAGGATTGTAGCCGCTGTGCGAAAGCTCGTTTACCTCTTTCGTATTCATACCGAATATAATAATGTTGTCATCGCCCACTGCGTTGTGAATTTCGACGTTCGCGCCGTCCATTGTTCCGAGCGTTACGGCTCCGTTTATCATTAACTTCATGTTGCCCGTGCCGCTCGCCTCGGTTCCGGCAAGGGAAATCTGCTCGGAAATATCGGCCGCGGGCATAAGTCTCTCCGCCGCCGTTACGCAGTAATCCTCGACATAAACGACCTTCATATACTTATTGACGTCGGGGTCGTTGTTTATCATGTCGGCAAGAGCGCAGATAAAGCTGATTATTTTCTTTGCGACAAAATATCCGGGGGCCGCTTTCGCACCGAATATATACGTATGCTTCGTATGATTTGCACCGGGATTTTCTTTTATTTCAAGGTACTTTGCAACGATATTGAGCGCATTGAGATGCTGTCTCTTGTACTCGTGCAGACGCTTTACCTGAACGTCGAAAATCGAATCGGGATCAAGCTCGATTCCCATAGTCTTTTTGACATGGTCGGCAAAACGCTTTTTGTTGTTTCTCTTAATTCTATCAAGCTGCGAAAGAACCTTAGCGTCGTCCTTGTACTTTTTAAGCTTTTCAAGCTCGTCGGCATGACGAACGAATCCGTCGCCGATAAGCTTTGTAAGATAAGAAGTAAGTTCGGGGTTTGACTGGCAGAGCCAGCGTCTGTGGGCAATACCGTTTGTAACATTTTTGAATTTATCGGGAGTCAGGCGGTAGAAATCGTTGAATACAGTATCCTTTAATATCTGACTGTGAAGCGCGGAAACACCGTTTACGCTGTGGCAGGAAGCAACACAGAGGTTAGCCATTCTGACGACTCCGTTTGAAATAATCGCCGTTCTCTCGACATAATCCGCGTCGCCCGTAGCACACCATACGTAATATCTGAATCTGTTGTCGATCTCCTTGATAATCTCGTAAACTCTGGGGATAAGTCTCTTGACAAGATCCTCGCCCCAGCACTCGAGAGCCTCTTTCATGACGGTATGGTTCGTATACGCTACGGTGTTCGTAACTATCTTCCATGCGTCGTCCCAGCCGTAACCGCATTCGTCGAGAAGTATTCTCATAAGCTCGGGAATCGCAAGCGTCGGGTGAGTATCGTTTATATGAATCGCAACCTTATCGGGAAGATTGTCAACGGTGTCGTACGTTCTCAAATGATGTCTGATAATATCCTGAATAGAAGCGGAAACAAGGAAATACTGCTGTCTTAATCTTAAGCTCTTGCCCTCGGGGTGATTGTCGGCAGGATAGAGAACCTTGCTGATGACCTCCGCCATAGCGTTTCTCTCCATGGCACGCATATAGTCGCCCTGGTTAAACAGAGCCATATCAAGACCGGGAGCCATAGCGCTCCAGAGTCTTAATACGCTGATACCCTTTCCGTCCTTGCCCGCTACGAACATATCGTACGGGACAGCTTTTATCGCCGTATAGTTTTCAAGCTCGACATGGTGATAGCGTTCATCCCACGTGTCTCTTACAGTTCCTTCAAAAAGGACGTCGACCGCACTCTCCTCTCTGGGAGTAAGCCAAACCTCGCCGCCGGGAAGCCAGAAATCGGGAAGCTCCGTCTGCCAGCCGTCAACAAGTTTCTGTTTGAATATTCCGTATTCGTAAAGAATGGAATATCCTCTCGCGGGATAGCACTGCGTTGCGAGTCCGTCGAGATAGCACGCGGCAAGTCTGCCGAGTCCGCCGTTGCCGAGTCCCGCGTCGGGTTCGCAGTCAAATATCTTTTCAATATTGATATCGTAGCTTTTGAGAGCTTTCGTAAAGGTATCGAGCAGATTGAGATTGTAAAGATTGTTTTTAAGCGAACGTCCCATCAAAAATTCCATCGAAAGATAATAAACCCTCTTGGAATTTGATTTTTCGCCCCTCTCGGTAAATTCCGCTCTGCCCTGACCCATCATCTCTTTGAGAATCATTACAACGCTGCGGTAGTAGTGGTCGTATGTCGCGTTATCGGGGGTTACGCCGAAAAAATGCGAAAGCTTATTTTCGATAAGCTCTTTTGCCTTATCGGCAGAAATAGAATAATTCATACATTTCCTCCAAAAATAATTGAATAAAAAGAATTTTAAATCAATCCGTTTATACATTTTATACTATTTTCAACGGTTTTTCAATACCAATGCAAGAATTAGGTCAAATATATTTGTAATTTTATTTCAAATCGTTTTAATATATTTGTATATAAATAGTTCTTGAATGTATCTTTACTATATGATAAAATAAAATCAAGTAATATGCAAGGTGGATTTTAAATGTTTTATATAAAAAAACATATCGCCTCTTTAATTGCGATGCTTACGCTGTCCGCTGTCATAGTGTCGGGGATCAACGTTTCATCAAAAAAGAGCACGGCAGCTTCCGATAACGGCGCGTTTCTGAATTCTGCGGACGTAAAACAGATATCTTCTTCCGCCGCCGAACCCGAGAGCGTACCCGACGGCAGGAACGAAAACTCCGTCGGTCCCGTTATCAATACCGGCTCGCCTGCGTTCGCAGACAATACCGCAGGCGACGTAAAACCGAGAACCGACCCGTCCGCAATTCAGCGTTTTATGAACATCACGAGCGGTACGACCATACACGACTCGCTCTCGAATTCGGCAGGCGAAAATATTTATTCGTTCACGCTCGGCAGACGCGGAGCGGTGTCTTACACCTTTTATCAGAAAAAACCGACATCCGCCAAGCTTCGTATCTCGCTTTATCAGGAGTTTTGCCCCGACGGAAATTCCGATGAAAAACAGTACCGTGAGCTTTACAGCGTTTACACGTCCTCCGACTCGAACACGCAGACGAGCCTTCCGACGGGCGTTTACCCCGGAAATTACAGAATATACGTTTTGTGCGAATCATCGTTTTCGGTAAGCGACTACGACCTTACCATGAATTTTACGCAGTCGGACAAGTATGAATGTGAAAACAACTCCTCAATTACGCGATATAACGAGCTTGCTCTCAACAGAAGCGTTACGGGCAGCTGCGCTCAGCTGTCAAACGGACTCGACACGGACTGCTATATGTTCGAAATTACAAAAAAAGGATATATAAGCTTCGCCCTCGCACACAACGACATGAAGATCGATCAGGTCGCGTACAGAATTTACATATACGATTCGTACGGAAACGAATACTATTTCGCGCGTTCGTCGTTTACGGATATTATAATTTCGAGCGGAAACATCGCACTGACCCCGGGGTTTTATTTTATAAAAATCGACTCGCACATTTTCTGCGAAACGGAATATGTAATGTCCGTAAGATTTACGGAGGATAACGATTTCGAAAGCGAGCTTAACGACACAAAAGAGACCGCCGACATTATCACGCTCGGCAAGGAAGTTTACGGCAACATAACGCCGAGAAGCTCCGCTCCCGACAAGGACTGGTTTAAATTTACGGTTACAGAGGGTGCGAGCATTATGCTCGATTTTCTGCACGCCGATCAGGGCAGGGACAGAAACGGATGGAATATAAAAATGTATTCGTCCGATATGAAGCTGATATACTCCGCCGTTTCAAAGTGGACGGATCAGGTCGTCCAGTCGCCGTTTATCGGACTGTCTTCCGGCGATTACTACGTATGCGTTGACGCAGACGGACTCAATCTCTCCGCGTCTACGTACGCCCTGCTCATAACCTCCGACTCCGACGGCGCGTGGGAGGCAGAACCCAACGACACGTTCGACTCTGCAAACATGATAGCTCTTGACACGAGCGTAAACGGAACCATGCTCGAAAACGGCGTTGACTTCGACCGCGACGTTTTCAGATTTACGGTTAACGAAAAGAGCGACATTAAGCTTTCGTTCGCGCATACGCCTCTGGGCGAGAACCGCGAGGGCTGGGTCATTACCCTTTACGGCGAGGATGAAAAAGAGATAACGTCGTTTACATCTAACTGGAACACATCAAAAACCGAGACGGATTCAATTTCTCTCGAAGCGGGCGACTACTATATAGCCGTCGACACGGGTAAATTCTATTCGAACATCCGCTATATTCTCACCGCGTCAAAGAATAAATCGAGCGATATTATAATAATCGTAAATCCGGGCGAAAAGGATAAATGACCGCACGGATGTTAAAAAACCGTACAAATTTACGTACAATTTTTCTTAAAATTTATTGACGAATCGGATTTATATATGGTATTATATATTATGCGGATTTACATTTTATTTTAATTATTAGTTATAAGAACTTTTTAATTATCGAGGTAACACAAAATGAAAAGATTTTCAAAACTGATTTGCGTTATTACAACCGTAATTATGCTCGCCGCAATGATTCCCGGAACGGCTCTCATATCCGAGGCTTCGTCGGGCAAATGGGTAGGCTCGTGGAGTACCGCTCCGATAAAAAGCGGAATTCAGATAATCAACGGAAACTATACCGACTATCTCTCCGCGAGAACTACCGTCAGATCGACCATTACCCCGACGCTGAGCGGTAATTCCATCCGTCTTAAATTCTCTAACATCTACGGAAACGATACGGTTTATATAAACGAAACCACCATTGCCGTAACGGGAAAAACCGACGACGAGATAGACACCTCTACGTTAAAGCAGGTTACGTTCAACAACGGTTCGAAATACGCAAACATTCTCCCCGGCAGTGAGATTTATTCGGACGAGATAGAATTCTCCGTAGAGGCTCTTAAAAAGATCAGCATAAGCACGTATTACGAAAATTCAACCAATTTAATGACCTCGGGACTTTCCGGCGGAGTATCGTATACGGCTCTCGGCTTCGGCAATAAAACGCATAAGAAGAATCTTTCGTCTCTTGCAACAAAACTCGACCTTACTTCGGGTACTATCACTTATCACACTATTCCTTTTCTTATAAATCTTGACGTTAAACGTACGGACGACGCATATTCGGTCGTTATAATCGGAGACTCGACAGTCACAAACGACACATATCTGTTCCTTGCTACGAAGCTTATCAAGAACGGTATTACAAACGTCGGCGTTCTCAACGAGTCAATAATCGGAAACCGCGTACTTTACGACGGAGCCAGCGCGCTCGGAAACCTCTACGGATATTCGCTTTTGTCACGGTTCGAAAAGGACGCGCTGAATCAGGCGGGCTGTAAATACATCATTGTCAAAGAGGGACTTAACGATATTCTTCATCCCATGACAAAAAGTATGAAAGACATTGCGCCGTATGCCTCCGTCGACGATATAATAAACGGATACAAGACCATCGCGAGCGAAGCGAAGCAGGTCGGCAAAAAAATATATATTGTAACAAGAACGCCGTATAAAGGCTATACCCGCGACTATTTCATGTCTACGGACGCCGACCTTGAATGGTCACAGACCGGCGAGGACATGATCAATCAGATAAACAACTGGATTGTCAAGGCTTCGTCAACATATTACGACGGATATATAAACGCCGACCCGATGCGAGACAAGTCCGATCCTACAAAACTTATGGATCAGCTGACGCTCGACGGTGCGCATCTTACCACGTACGGACAGATAGCGCTTGCCGATCTTCTGACCCCCGAATCATACGGACAATCAGGCAAAAAGCTTGCACCGCTTTCCTCCATACTTAATATTGACCCGTACAAAGCGTCATCGTCCGGCAACGGAACTTCAAACTCGTCATCATCGGGAATTTCCGATTTCTTCAAAACCGCAACGGGCGCGCTGGCAGGACTTCTCAATCCGTCAGGTTCGGGAAATTCAGGAAACTCGAACAATTCGAACGGCAATTCTTCGTCGTCCGGCACGTTAAAGCCTAACGTAATCACGCCCAGTATAGATTTTGACAGTAATAACGCGTCAAACGGCACGCAGAACGGCAATTCACAGCAAGGTTCAAATTCGAATTCCATGGTTGCCGATCTTCAGAATAACGGAAATTCACAGGCGCAAAACACGCAGTCATCCTCCGGCGGAATGAGCGTAAAGCAGATAATGGGCGTTATGCTCCTGTCCGCAGTCGGAATTCTTCTTGTGGTCGTCGCAATGGTCGTTCTTTACAATAAGGACTCAGGCGAACATTCGACACTGTCGAGAGGCGTTAAGAAGTTAAGAATTTAAATATTGTTACCGATAACAAAACACCGCAGGGTATTAAAGCCTTGCGGTGATTTTTTTGTCTGCGGTTCTTATTTGTCCTTAATATTAAGTCCCCTGTCTTTAAGCGACTTTCTCGCCTGCAGGGTTCTTCTTCTGGCTGCAAATTCATATTGAATAAACGACGCGGGAATCTTGCTGACTGCAAGAGACGAGAATACTCTGTAATCTATAACGTCCTTTCCTCTTAAAGTCAGAACGTATTTTCCGTGCGACTTTGCACGGGCGGAACGGAAGAAATCTTTTTCATCGATGACTGTAAGATTCTTCATATTTTTAAGCTCTTCGGGGAAATATCCGCTCTCAAAATCCGAACGTCTTATAAAAACCTCAAAGAACGGATAATTCTGAAGATATACTGATTTTATAACGTCCGTCATGTGCTCGCCGGAAACGTCGAACATAACGGAAATAAGACTCTCGCCGACAGCCTCGTCCTTGCTTACATATATATAAGGCAGTCTTAAATCGGGATTATCCTTTACGAGCTGTTCAAACTTCTCCTTTTTGATTCTCGCGGACATACGCTTGAATTCCTCGCGCATATTCTCTAAAACTTCCTCGTCGGCAAACCAGAAACGCCTGTAAAAATTTTCTGTCATCAGCGCGTAGCTGTGATACATAACCGCCTGCAAATACGCCTCGTCTCCGTCCGTACGCTCACCCGTCAGACGTTCTATCGAATCGTTCGCGATATCGTATATTTCATCGCACACGTATACCGCGCTCTTAAAATTCTCCATGGTCGGTTTTTCAAAACGCGAGTATCCGTCGGTGAGATGCGGCACATGCTTTTCAAGTATAAACTCCGTGCATCCGCCTATTTTAGACGAGTTCATAACGCACTGCATTATAAAAAGATACTCGCCGTATGCGCTCAAATCCGCAAACGAAACATTATATAATTCGATAATTTTCTTCTTTATGGCTTTGTTTCCGAGCACTCCGCTGTATAAAAGACTCGTTTCGTGCTTGTCAACGTCGTTCATAACAACGAGCGTATCGTCGCGCTTAAAGTATTTATACTCGATATCGCCGAAACGCCACTGCCTGCCTAGCACGATATCAAGCGAATCTGCTTCACCCTTTTCGAGCAGTTTTTCAATCGATTCAAAAGTAAGCATATCACCGCAGTCGAGAAAAAGAATGTACTCTCCTCTCGCCTTTTTTATTCCCGCGTTGCGAGCCGCATACACACCGGAATGAGCCTGGCTTATATAAAAGAAATCAACGTATTCATCACAGTATTTTTTTATAATTTCACCCGTCTTATCGTCGCTGCCGTCGTCGATTATTATAGCTTCAAAATTCTCGACAGTCTGCTCGACAAGAGAATCAAGCGTCTTTTCAATATATTTTTCACCGTTGTAAACGGGTATGATAACGGAAAGCTTTACCATGCCGTCAATCCTCCGAATTATTTAAAATTATCTGTTCGGCTCTGCCGATGTCGCTTTTATAAGTTATTTTAATATTATTCTGATCCCCGTCGACGAGCGCGACTTTTTTACCGTATTTCAGAAAAACGGAACACGCGTCGGTCATGTTTTCCTTTTCGTCGTCGGTCATCTTCTCATATATATTAAGAAGCTCCGTAAAATTAAAGCTCTGCGGAGTCTGCGCGTTATAAAGCTTCTTTCGCTCGGGAACGGACGAAATAAACCTCCCGTCCTCGCTGACAAGAACGGTATCAACGCATTTTACAACCGTATTGCACCCGCCGAATTCGCGTACGGCTTTTATATTATCCGCAATTATCCTTTTATTTATAAACGGGCGAACCGCATCGTGAGTAAGGACAACAGCAGCTTCGTCGTACGGCTTATTCAGCTTTATAAATTCGAGAGCGTTCAGAAGCGAGGAGTTTCTGTTTTGCCCTCCCGATACAACGTCGATTTTGCATTCGGGAAGATATTCGTTTACAAGCGAACGCGTATATTCCTTAAACTCTGCGGGAACCGTAATTATAATCGACTCGCACAGACCCGAAGAAACAAACGCATCCGCGCTTCTTATAATAACTGGGCGCGAGCATATATTTAAAAACTGCTTCGGCATTTTTGCACCCATGCGCGTCCCGCTTCCGCCGGCAAGTATTACGGCGTATACCATAGCCATTTCCCCTTAATCGTAATAAATATAATTTTAACAGACATTCGGTTTAATGTCAACAAATCAAATCTTCCTATTGATTTTTTCAGATAAAAAGCGTACAATAAATACAGAACATTTGTTTGGGAGATTAAAAGCCGTGGAGAATAAATCGTATATTGCAATTGACTTAAAATCGTTTTACGCGTCCGCGGAGTGCGTTTCCCGAAATCTCGATCCGCTTAAGGTAAACCTTGTCGTAGCCGACCCGACGCGGACGGAAAAGACTATTTGCTTAGCCGTGTCACCCACTCTCAAATCATACGGAATTTCCGGCAGAGCAAGACTTTTCGAGGTTGTTCAAAGAGTAAGGGAGATAAACGCAGAGCGCAGGTCAAGAATTCCGGACGGCAGATTCACGGGCAAATCATACGTCGACGAGGAGTTAAAAAACGACCCGACTCTTGAACTTGACTTTATTATCGCTCCGCCGAGAATGGGCTATTACGTAAATTTAAGCTCGAAAATATACTCGATTTATTTAAAATACATCGCCCCCGAGGACATACACGTCTACTCCGTGGACGAGGTTTTCATGGACGTTACGAATTATCTTAAAACATATAATAAAACGCCGAGAGAACTCGCAATGTATATGATTCTCGACGTATTGAGAAACACCGGAATTACCGCAACGGCAGGAATCGGGACGAATCTGTACCTGTGCAAAATCGCCATGGATATATGGGCAAAGCATATACCCGCGGATAAAAACGGTGTCAGAATTGCAGAGCTTGACGAAAGCTCATACAGAAGGTATCTGTGGAATCACACTCCGCTTACCGATTTTTGGCGAATAGGCAAAGGTTACAGCAAAAAACTTGCTGATCACGGACTGCACACCATGGGAGATATCGCGCGATGTTCCGTCGGAAAGAGCGGAGAATATTACAGCGAGGATCTTTTATATAAAATGTTCGGGGTGAACGCCGAGCTTCTCATAGACCATGCGTGGGGATGGGAGCCGTGCGAAATCAAGGACATAAAAAATTACAAAGCCGTATCGAATTCGATAAGCTCCGGACAGGTGCTTCAGGAGGCATACGAATACGACAAGGCTCTGCTTGTCTTAAAGGAGATGACCGACATTCTGACTCTCGACCTCGTAGATAAATCGCTTGTTACCGACCAGATAGTCCTGACAGTCTGCTACGATACGGAGAATATGAAAAAAGGTTATTCCGATATAATCGCCGAGACCGATCACTACGGACGAAAAATGCCGAAGCAGGCGCACGGTTCTATAAATTTGGGCAGATTCACGTCCTCGGGCAAACTGATACTCAAAAAGACTCGGGAGCTTTTTGAAAATATAGCCGACAAACGTCTTAGCGTAAGAAAGATATACGTAGTCGCAAACCATGTGACGGATGAAAATTCGGCAGATACAGGCGTCAGCGAGCAGCTCGATATTCTCTCCGCAATTCAAAACGCAGACAAGCCCGTAAAGGATAATAAAAAAAACGACGAGAAGGAAAAGAAAATTCAGAAAACGGTAATAGATATAAAAAAGAAATTCGGCAAAAACGCGATTTTAAAAGGTATGAATTTAGAAAAGGGCGCAACCGCAAGGGAACGCAACAGACAAATAGGAGGACACAAGGAATGACGGACAGATACGACGATATAATAGATATGCCTCACCATGTTTCAAACAACAGACCTCGTATGTCCATGTCGGACAGAGCGGCACAGTTCGCCCCGTTCGCCGCGCTTACGGGATTCGGAGCGGTAATAACGGAGGCCGGCAGACAGACGGACGAGAGAATACCTTTGGGCGAATCTGACCTCGAAGCCCTCAACGAAAAAGTACGCGACGTAATGCGCAGAGCGTTTCAGCACCCGCTGATAACGGTGACGTACTTTGTCCCCGACAGTAAAAAAGCCGGCGGAACATATAAGGTCCACACCGGCAACGTACGAACGGTCAGCGAATTCGACCGCGTTATAATATTCGATGACGGAACAAAAATCCTGCTCGACGACACGTCGGATATTTGCTTTACGTCATAAAATATTTTATATTCAATAAAACACCATTCGAATGACACAGATCGGTCATTCAAACATTTTTATTTATGTCTTTTAAGAAAATTATTTCTGACTTCCTCCTTAAATTCATCCGTATACTCATATCCCCACAGCGCGAATATTCCGTCGAAATTCTCCGTCGTTTCATCCGGGTATACAATCTCGCTCCCCGCCTTATACGGCAGGGGCAGTCCTACGGTTCCCTCGCTTGAAACGTAATATCTGTCGGCGAGCTCTATAATTCTGCGGTTTTCCTCGAGCTTCTCGTTTTCCTCGTCAAGTTTGATTCTCGTATTCGGGAACAGCGCGGTTTTCGCGTTCGATTTTTCATAGAATTCCGTCCTGCATCCCATGTGTCCGTGGTGGGAAACCTGCATAATATCGCACTTTAATTCATCCGAATATCTCGATGTCATAATGTCGCTTATCATACGTCCGCCGTCGCCGGGGAAGCTTACGCGCGTCCCCGCATACGTCATCAGCAGAGCCGTCGACGTATCATTAAAGTTGCTCATCGAATTCGGGTACACGTCCTCATGAGTCGCAAGTACATAAAATTCAAGCTCGTTTATATAAAAATGCTGACCCGAATGAAGCTTGTATTTTTTAATCTCGGGATGCTCCTTTAAAAGAGACGCAAAATTTATTCTGACGGCTCTTTCGGATTCCTCCCACTCACCCTCGTCCTTATGACCGGGAGCGACAAAGTTATAATAAATTCCGTCGATAACACAGTCGGACATGTTATATTTGAGAAAATCCATGAATTTACATATATGATCCGTATGTCCGTGGCTGAAAAACCAGCCTGCGATATGTATTTTCTCTCCTGCTCCGTTAATCGAACGCAAAAAATCGTGAAGCCTGTCGTTGTCGTTTACCGAGTACATGTGCGCAGAATCGATTATAAAAAAGCTTCCGTCGGAGCATTTAACTATATAGCACATTCCGCAGTCGATAAGACTGTGATCCGTTTCGAACTGATAGAGAACGGTATCTGTAATTTTCGCTGCGCATTCGGGATCTTTCGAGGGCAGAACAGTGTAATTATCAATAATAATTCTCACTGTATTATCGCACTCGCAGAAACTTGCAAATACTTTTGTATCGCCCAAAAAGAAAACGTAAAAGCTATTATTCTCTCTTATCTGCTTATCGTAAAGAGAGAATCCCGCCGACAATAATTCGTCGACATACAAATCTAATTCTCCCATTGACGAAGAACGGTATATTTTCATTATCACGCCGTCGCCGCAGTCGTAATCAGGTAAATCCGCATTTCTGAAAAACGCGGGGACGCTTTTTGTGTTATTCATATCTTATTTTATGATTCCCTGTTGTTATTGTTAAGATCGACGCGGTATATATCCTGATTGTCTATGTCCGCATTCGGAATTATGACGGGCGGAATACCCGCGTTCGACGTAAGAGTTATAATATATGAGCGAACAACCGGAAAAAGAGTCTTGAATGTCTCGACGTGAAGCTTTTCCTTTTTCGTTCCGTCGTTAAATGAGAAAACTCCGACGAGAACAACCTTTATGTAAAAATTGTCCCTGTTGTTTTTATCAAATATTTCAGCCGTGAATTCGCCCCGGCATATATCGTTTTTAGAATATCCGACGTTATATGAATACTTGTTGCCTATCTCGATTTTCGTATTCGGAACGAGTCTGTTTACAAACGATACGTCGTTTACTCTGAATGTTTTAAACGTAAAATCAGTCAAGATAATTCTCCTCCGCAAGAATTTTAACTATATCCCTGTCCGCAGGGCAGAAATCGTAATCGGACAGTTCGCTTTTTGTTATGTATTTGATATCAACATGCTCTTTCATTTCGGGCGTTCCCGATACTATTTCCGAGAGCAGGAAGTGAAGCTTTACCGTGATATCCGGATATTCGTATTGAGTCGCGCAAATCTCCCTGCCGACGGAAATTTCGATTCCGAGCTCCTCATCGCATTCGCGCCTTAAACACTCCTCAAGAGTCTCGCCCGGTTCGGATTTCCCCCCGGGGAACTCCCATTTGAGGGCGTTGCCCTTATTCGGCGGACGCCGGCATATCATAACTTTGCCTTCCTTGATAAAAACGGCGGCTGTAACGTCTCTTATCATTTTATATTTCCTCCGTATCGTCATAAAAAATACAATTTACAAGCACTGCGTTCGACGGTGTATCGGATTTATTCATATCGGACGAAATTATATTAATACATATAACGCTCACCGCCGATATAAGAATCTGAATTATTATAAGATTCGCCCTTTTCATTTTTATGTCATCCGCCCTTTAAAAGTCTTTCCCGCTCTTTCCAATCGGGAAGAATACTCTGAACCAGCGCGTAAAACCGCGCGGAGTGGTTCATATGTACGGTATGACACAGCTCGTGAACAACGACGTAATCAACGGCGCGCTTGTCGTAAAGCATGAGACGGTACGAATAGCATATCCCGCCATTTGAATTACAGCTCCCGAACCGCTTTTCGGCGGACGTTATTTTAATGTAAGAATATTTTAACCCGGTTTTTCCGCTGTAATACCTCGTGCGTTCGCTCAAATATTCGTACGCTTCTTTTTTAAGCCGTTCCTTTTCTGTCTCATTCAAGCACGGCTTTTCACACGCCCGTTTTTTAATTTTTTTCCGCGTGTTTTCTATCCACTTTTCGTGTTTTTCGACTTCTCTTTTTATAACCTCGTCAGACAGAAACAGCGGAGCCTTTACCGTCACGGACAAATCGTTTTCTATATGAATCGCAAGCGTCTTTCGCCGGCTTCTTACAACATTGTACTTTTCCATATTTTGATTATACATTATTATTTGCACAATTTCAACATTGATACTTTATATTCCATAACAAAAAAACTAATACCGTAAAACCAATGAATTTACGGTATTATTATATACTATACAAACATCGGTTCGGGGATCTCATCGTCGGGTCCGTGCCGGGAGTCGGCATATGAACGTGTAAAGTTTGAATTCTTCGGTCTTTGCGAATTGTCGAACTCAAAAACCGTTTTATCCTTATCGAGCTTTAAATACGCGTCGAACGGCGTTCCCGTTTTCGAAACAAAGCCCTTGATAAATCCGCTTTTCCCCGTTTCAAGAAGCAGTTTAACGTTGCTTACGGAAATAACGCGTTTTGCAACAACAAGATTTACCTTGAATTTACATCCCGATTTATACCCCGTGCATCCATAGGAGTATCTGCCCTTTTTAACGTCGCACCCGCAAATCGGACATTTACCGACGATATCTCCGTAGAATCCGTTGTCCGCATCATCGGACAGGTCTGTATTTTTCTTATTGAACACCTCGGAAATTTCATCCCTTGCGAGCTTTACGCTCTCATCTACGGTCATTCTGCCGTGATAAACGCTTTTTAAAGCCTTTGAAAGCGTGCTCGTTTTGTATTTGTCCATCGAAATATTCATATACGAAATCGACTCTATCAAAAATTCTCCGCCCGGCAGAATTTTGTAAACGTCCTTTTTAAGCTCGATATATCCGCTCTTTACGGCGTTGTCGATTATGCCCGTACGAGTAGCCTCCGTTCCGAGCTCGAGTCCCTCGAATATCGCGCGGTAATCCTCCGAATCGTCCTCGTTCTCACTGTCGGATGCGGCGGCCTTCTCCTCCCTGAACGGATTTTTAAGATAATTATTAAGAGTCTCTATCGTATAATGCTTTGGCGGAGACGTCTCCTTTTCGCATAACTTAAAGTCTATATTTACTTCGTCGCCCTTTTTTAATTTCGGCAAAAGCTTATCTTTTCTGTTCGGGTCGTCGTATTTCATCCAGCCCTTTTCGAGAATTACCGTTCCCTTTAAAACAAAATCCTCATATCCGCCGACGTTTACGGTAAGCTCCGTTTTCTGCGCCGTACAGTCCTCCGCACAGAACACGGCGGCGAACCGTCTGAACACTGTCGAATAAACCTTGTTTTCGTCCTCCGAAAGCTTGCCCTTGGGCGGAATCTTATATGTCGGAGTAAGTGCTGAGTGCGACTCTATTTTGCTGTCGTCGAATATGGTCTTTTTATCCTTGAATTCAATGTGATAACCCATATCCGCTATATTTTTTATAATCGTTTTTATCTTATCCTTTTCGGCAGCCGCAAGATATTCGGAGTTTGTTCTCGGGTAAGTAAGATATCCGTCCTCATAAAGCTTCTGAACTGTTTTAAGGCTCTGCTCCATTGACATCTTATATTTTTTACCCAGTACGTTCTGAAGCTTTGACAATGAGTAAAGCTTGCCGGGCTTTATGATATCCTTTTTCGACTTAACGTTCGTTACAACCGCTTTTGAAGAATTATACTTTTCACATAAAGCAAGAGCCTTGTCCTTTTCATCCTTTGAAAACCTCGACTTGCTCGTAAGCTCGACCGTCTCGCCGTCGGTTTTTGCACTGCTTGTCACGGAGTAATATATATCGGGCTTAAAATTCCTTATAGCCATGTCGCGGTCGTATATCGCCTTGACAATAGGAACTATAACCCTGCCTACACGAAGCAGAGTTCCTGTTTTCAGTGTCGCGTAACGCGTTAAATTCACGCCGAAAAGCCAGTCTATGTAAGTCCTCGCAAAGCCCTTGGAGGCAAGCAGATCGTATTCGGACTCGGGCTTCATCTCCCCCAGCGCTTTTCTGACCGTTTCGGGTGTCTGGTCGGGCAGCCACAGTCTGTAAAAAGGCTTTTCGTTTTCGAGCGCGTTCATAACGCACAGTCTTATTATAATTTCGCCCTCTCTGTCCGCGTCGCCCGCGTTGACAATAGCTTCGACATCCGAACGCATACACAGCGATTTTATAATGTCGAACTGTCGCTGTACACCAGGGTCAACCTGCTTGTCGGCGTTCGTTTTTAATTTGAATTTAAAATTATCGGGAAAGCACGGCAGGTTCTCCATGCTCCAGCGTCCCGTGGACGTAGGTCCCGTATAATCCTCGATATCGCATAAAGAAAAGAGGTGACCGAACGCCCACGTTACGATATACCTCTCTGACTGAAGATATCCGTTTCTTTTTTGCATACCGCCGATACCGGCCGCTATATTCCTTGCAAGCGACGGCTTCTCCGCTATAATCAGGTACATATTTTTTTCTCCAGTATATCTATAACGTCGGCAATGCATCCGTCGTCATTTGAACAGACAATATATTTTGCGCACTCCTTCGCTTTTTCGCATCCGTTTTCGGGAACGAATGAATTTTCAACGGACAAAAGCATATCAACATCGTTATACCCGTCGCCTACGGCTATCAGTTTATCATCATCAATTCCCAGAGCCGAGCCGAGCGCGTGAAGCCCCGTTCCCTTGTCCGCGCCCTCGCCGACTATTTCGAGCCATTTTTTAAATCCCCGGATATACGAAACTCCCTCAAAATCAGCGATAACATTCTCTGCGATATCGGCAAGAATATCATGTCCGTCAGCTCCCGCGTACAGCATCATTTTCATAACGGGAGTCTCAATGGAAGAGCCGTTTTCTGTTATTTTAAATTCAATATCCTGATTAATAAGATGCGCGTCGGTTTTTTCGCACGGGGAGTAAACGTACGTTTTTCCGAACGGATAAACCTCAATCGATACGTCAGGATAAACCTCATGAATTCTGTCCGCTGCGCTTAACGCGTTTCTGCCCATTCCGAGGTTAAATATCATCTCATTTTTTTCATAATCGTAGGCGGTGACTCCGTTGCATAAAAGCACGGGCGCGTTTATATACGCGGGGGCATACTTATGAAATCCCTGATAGGTTCTGCCGGTAGAGACGGTAAATTTCCCGCCCTCTGATATATAATATTTAATTTTATCTATATTCCTCTGCGGAATTTCGCCGTTGCCGCCGGCAAACGTTCCGTCAAAATCGGAGGCTATGAGATACCCGTTGAAAATCCCCATATCAAGCCTGACCCTCCGTTATTTCATATGCGGTGAGGTCGATAACGGGCATGTTTTTCTTTACGTAATCCTCATCCGTATTTATACCTTTAAGTTCCCAGCTCAAAAGCATCTCTCTCGACGAATTGTAGAATTCGAGCTTTGAAGTAAATCCGTACAGATCATCGACGTATATTTTTGCGGTTCCCTGCTGATTATCCGTACCGTAAACGCCCGTCTGAATATACTCGGTCGCGTTTCTGCCGGCGATAAGCGTAATTCCTGTTTTGTTGGTATTAGAATAATCGGGCAGGCGTACGTCCGTTGCGCTCAAAGCATAAAATCCCGTCACAATGCTTTTTAAATCGGTTCCCCCGACTATACTTACGGTGCCTTTTTGCTCCTTTGTATCAAGAAAATACTCGGTAAGAAAACCGTCCGCAGGGACGATGTACGTTACGATTCCGGACTGGGCATCGGCGGAAATATACTTCGTTCCGTCATAAAATTCGGTTATGGTCGACGAGCCCTCACGGCTGTCAAAAAAATCGTATGTCAGTGCGTAGCACTCGCGCCATGACTCGTCGAGATGAAGAGACTGCGACGGGGGGACGGAATCGGAATTGTTATTCTGCGCGTCGTTCGATGTTGACTCGCCGTACGGGTCGACTATTTTATTATCATTCTTCGAGCACGCGGAAAAAACCGCGGTCAGAAAAATTAAACTTATAAATATTGATAAAACGGATCGAAATTTCATCGTTTACCTCCGAAAAAGTATATATATAATTATGATATTAAAAAGCGTCTTTGTCAACACATATAAAAAAAATTAGTTCTATATTTACAACACCACTTGAAAAATATTGAAATATATTTTATAATATCACCAAACAGTAATAAAGAAAGCAGGTAAATTTTATGTTTATTTACTACTTCAGCATCATTTTAGGCGTAATCGCTCTCGTCGTGTTTTTAAAAATGAGAGTCTCCGCCTCCACAGCAAAGGCGGCTATGGCAAAGTCGTTCGTATCGGCTCTGTTCATGTCGACTGCTGTTTCCGCGCTGTTATGCTCGGACGCGCTCGCCTCTCCTATCGGCAGGTTCTCCTATTATATTATCATAGGGCTTCTGTTCGGGCTGTTCGGCGATATATGGCTCGACCTCAAATTCGTTTATAAGCCGGACGAGGATGTTCACACGTTTGCGGGATTCCTCGCGTTCGCTGCGGGTCACATTCTCTTTATAATAGGAATTATCCGTTACTTTGCCGACACATCGAAGCTTCTCTACGTTATTCTTCCCCTCGTTATCGGTATTGCGCTCGGATGCGCCACGGTTCTCGGAGCAAAGCTCATGAAGCTCGAATACGGCAAATTTAAGGCAATTTCGATGGTCTATGCGTCCATCCTCATTTCAATGACTCTGTTAAGCGGTTCACTCGCGCTTATGAATTCGTTTAAGGTTATGACGCTCAACTTCATGTTCGTCGGCGGAATATTCTTCCTCATCTCCGACCTCATTCTCTCGGGAACATATTTCGGCGAGGGCAAAAACAGACCCGTAGATATTATAACCAATCACGTAACGTACTATATAGCGCAGTTCGTTATCGCTTCTTCGCTTCTGTTTCTTAAATAAAACTAATTATTTTTGTCCCGAGGCTTTACGGCTTCGGGATTTTTTTATTGACAAGCTTCATTTAATGTGGTATATTTGTCTCAAATGAGACACTTACGGTGATTTTAATGATATCCGAAAACTGTATTAAGCTGAAAAACTGTCCCGTATTCGCCTCCTGCGAGACAACGGTGCTGAATAAAATAGAAAAAGAGTATTCGCATATAAAAAAAGCAAAAAAGGGCGAAATACTTATTTCAAAGGATAATTTCATCCCCGGACTGTACATAATAATACATGGGCGCGCCGCGGTCAGAAAAACAAATACGTCCGATGTATTAATGAGCGTGATAGAGGAGGGCGGAACGTTCGGCATGGCTTCGATATTTTCGTCGGGAGAAACCGAATTTCCGACCGAGATAACCGCGCTGACCGACTGCGAAATGATTGTGATATATGAAAAAGAGCTTGAAATCATTTTCGGAGAATATCCCGATATCGCAATCAATTACATTAAGCTGCTCACAAAAAAAATACGCTTTCTTAACTTAAAAATCGATACATATACGTCCCCTAACGCAAATAAAAAGCTTGCATTTTATCTTAACTCAAATGCCGATTCCCTAAACCGCGTTTTTATCCCGGAGCAGGGCATGACCGCGCTTGCAAAACAGCTTAACACCGGCAGAGCCTCGCTTTACAGAGCTTTCGATTATCTCGAAAGTATTAATTTGATCAAACGCGACGGAAGAATAATATCCGTCCTTGATAAAGATAAATTAAAAAACATACAGGAGTGAAAATTCAATGAAAAAATCAAGAATTATCGCCGTACTGCTCGCGCTCGTAATCACGCTGTCGGTATTTGCGTCTTGTTCGAATTCGGCAAAAGAACCCGAGGCTTCGACCGCAGAGCCTGCAAGCGTACAGGATTCTTCATCGTCCGCAAACATTAAGATAGGCGTTCTCAAGGGTCCCACCGGTATGGGCGCGGCTTACCTCTGGGATAAGTCGGAGCATGGCAAAACCGAGGACAAATACTCGTTCTCTCTCGAAACCGACGCTTCGGTAATGGGCGGTAAGCTTATAAGCGGAGAGTATGATATCGCCGCCATTCCGACGAACGCGGCCGCCGCACTTGCGAAAAAATCGGACGGCAAGGTTCAGATTTTAGCCGTTAACACACTCGGAATTCTTTACGTCCTTTCCAAAAGCGATATTTCGTCGGTGAAAGACCTCGAAAACAAAACAGTTCTCACATCAGGTCAGGGCTCTGCCGCCGACTACGTATTTCAGTATGTTCTCAAGAAGAACGGACTCACCCCCGGTGAGAATGTAAAGCTTGAATACGCTTCGGAGCATTCCGAGGCTCTTACAAAGGCTGTTAAGGGAGAAGCCGATATCGTAATGCTTCCCGAGCCCTTCGTAACACAGCTTACGAGCAAAAACGCGGAGTTTAAGGTCTGCCTTGACCTTACGAAGGAATGGAAGGCATGCTCCGACGGCGAGCCTTGCATAGGCGCACTCGCAATTAACACCGCATTTGCTCAAAAGAATGCGGACGCTGTTGCAAAATTCCTCAAGGAATACAAAGAAAGCGTCGACTTTACAAACGCGTCGCCCGTTGAAGCGGGCAAGCTTATAGAAAAGTGCGACATTTTAGCCGCCGCAGTCGCTCAGAAAGCTATCCCGAACTGCAATATAACATGCATAACGGGCGCGGAAATGAAGAAGAGTCTTGTTTCGTTCTATCAGGTTCTCTTCGACTTCAATCCCGCGGCAATCGGCGGAACAATGCCTGCCGACAGCTTCTACTACGGGGCTTGATTATATTACACAATGCGGGCTGTAAAACACGTTTTACAGCCCATATTTTTAAGAAAGTGAATTTTTTGATATGAAAAAAGCGGTAAAATACATCGTCACTGCTTTGATATGGCTCGGAATATGGCAGGTATTGAGCATGATTGCAAACCTCGAAATGCTCCTGCCCTCGCCCGCCGGCACGGTTAAGGCATTAATTTCAACAGCCCGAACCGAATATTTTTGGATGAGCATTTTTTATACGCTTATACGAATCGCAGTAGGATTCATCCTCGGATGCGTTATCGGAATTCTCCCGGGCTTTATAACGTTTTTTTCAAAGAACGCACAGACGTTTTTCTCTCCGCTTCTGCACATAATCAAGGCTACTCCCGTAGCTTCGTTTATAATCCTTGCGCTCGTATGGATGAAATCAACGTTTGTCCCGTCGTTTATCTCGGCTCTTATCGTAATTCCGTTCGTGTGGTCTAACGTCAACACTGGACTCAAGAGCGCCGACCCGCTTTTGCTCGAGGCGTCGCGCGCATTCGCCGTTCCGATGAAAAAACAGCTTAAAAATATTTATTTTCCCGCCGTAAAACCGTATCTGCTCTCGGCGTTTTCGACGGCGGCGGGACTTGCGTGGAAAGCGGGAGTCGCCGCCGAGGTCATATGCTATCCTCCGTATTCTATCGGCAAGGGCATTTACAACTCGAAAATATACCTCGAAACGCCCGAGCTTTTCGCATGGACGGCAACGGTTATAATATTGAGCGTCGGACTCGAGAAATTGATATTATTCATAACGAAAAGGACAGGGGCGAAAAAAGAATGATCAAGCTTAAAAACGTATCGAAAGCATACGATAATAAAAAGATAATCGACTCGCTCACGTGCTCGTTTGAGCACGGAAAAACGTATGTGCTCACAGGCAAATCGGGTATAGGAAAAACAACTCTCCTGCGCGTTATGTCGGGACTCGAAAAATATTCGGGCAGTATAACAGGGCTTAAAAACATGAGAAAAACGTTTCTCTTTCCCGAGGACAGGCTTCTTGAAAATCTCACCGCCAGCGAAAACATACGCTTTGTTTATCCCGAATTCAAAGACGAAAAAGAATGGTTTTCCCGTTTTCTCCTCGACGGGTGCGAAAGCATGAAAATCGGTGAAATGAGTACGGGAATGAAAAGACGGCTTTCGCTGATGCGTGCATTTGCATACTCCGGCGACGTGTTCTTTCTCGACGAACCGACGAACGGGTTAGATGCTCAAACCGCCCAAACGATACTCAAAACAATGAAAGAAATGTTAAAAGGAAAAACCGCGTTTATAATAAGCCATTCAGAACGCGACGCAGCATATCTTGCCGACAGTGAAATCGTCCTTGACTCACAGCCCGTATGCAATTTAATATTCAAATAAAAACCTTTTGTAACTATTTATTATTTTTCTTGCAATAGTCCGCCCTTTTATGTATAATTGAAAAGAATTATATTTTTTGAAAGGAAAGAATAGGATGAAATCAGAAGAATCTATGCCCAATTACCGCCCTAAGGTAAGAGAGTATACAAACTACGCGATTAAAAGCGTAAAGAACGTCTGCAAAGCCTACGGTCCCAGACCTGTCGGCAGCGAGTCGGAAAAACAGGCGCAGGAATACATGGTCAAGGATCTTGAATCCTGCTGCGACGAGGTTAAGAGAGAGGAATTCAAATGCTCCGACAAGGCGTTTATGTCGTGGGTACCCATAGGAGCCGTTCTTATAATATTAAGTACCCTTGCATTCACGTTCGGCGCACCTGTACTTTCGATAGTATTCAACGTTCTCGCGCTCTTCTTCATTGTTACGGAATTCATTTTCTACATCCCCGTACTTGACGTATTTTTCCCGAAAAAGACTTCCGGCAACGTTGTCGGCGTAAGAAAGCCGACGGGCGAAGTTAAGAGAAGAATTATCGTTTCGGGTCACACAGATTCGGCATTTGAATGGACCTACACATACCACGGAGGCAGACCGGCGGTTATGACAATAATCATTACGGCTATCGTTGACATTCTGTTAGGTCTTGTTTCGGGTATCGTTTCAACCGTTATGAACGGCGCGTTCTGCTCAATCGTATGGACTGATGATATTGCCGTCGGCTTCAAGATTGTCGCAGTCGTTACATACGTATGCCTCCCCGTTATCGGCGCGGCAATCGGATTCTGCAACTACAAGCGTCCCGTTACCGGAGCAAACGACAACCTTACGGGTACGTTTATCTCCTGTGCGGTCGCTAAATTCATGGCGGCTAACAACTTCCGTTTCGAAAATACCGAGGTTATGGTACTCTGCGTCGGCGGAGAGGAAGCCGGACTCAGAGGCTCCTCCGCATTCGCAAAGGCTCATCCCGAGCTTCTTAACGACGGAGTCGAGACTATATTCATAGGACTTGACACCATCTGCGAGCTTGAATATGCAAAAATTTACGATAAGGACATGACCGGTATGGTCAAGAACTCGCCCGAGGTTGCCCGTCTTATTCAGAAAGCCGCAAAGCAGGCTTGCGATATCGACGTTCCGATAGGAACCATCGAGCTCGGGGCTACCGACGCGGCGGCAATGTCGAGAGCGGGATTCAAGGCTTCGTCCATGGTAATGATGGATCCCTCCCCCGCGAGATATTACCACACCCGTCTTGACACTCCCGAGCTTTTAAGTCCGAAGGCTATCGAAACGGGACTTCTCACCGTACTCGAAGCGGCATTCATATTTGACGAAAAGGGTCTCGAACAATAATAAAAAAATACAGAATCCCCGTTTTATGCGGGGATTTCTTCTTGCATAGATTATAATTATGTTGTAAAATATTATCATAAAAAATCGAATCGGAGGTATGCGCAATGCGCCGTATTGACCTTAATAATAAAACAGTTCTCGTCACGGGAGCGGCGGGATTCATCGGAGCAAATTTATGTATGAAACTGCTGACCGATTTTGACTCTGTCCGCGTTGTCGGACTCGATAACTTAAACGATTACTACGATGTAAAGCTTAAAGAATACAGGCTTTCACTTCTCTCGAAATTCGACAATTTCATATTTATAAAAGGCGATATCAGCGATAAGGAAACGGTGGAAAACGTATTCGATGAGTACAGACCGTCGGTTACGGTAAACCTCGCCGCACAGGCGGGCGTGCGTTATTCGATAACAAATCCCGACGCGTACATTTCGAGCAATCTCGTAGGCTTTTTCAATATTCTCGAAGCATGCCGGAATTACCCGACCGAGCATCTTGTTTATGCATCGAGCTCGTCCGTTTACGGATCAAATAAAAAAGTGCCGTACTCCGTCGACGATAAGGTTGACAACCCCGTTTCGCTTTACGCAGCTACGAAAAAATCAAATGAGCTTATGGCTCACGCATATTCAAAGCTCTATGACATCCCCTGCACGGGACTGAGATTTTTCACGGTTTACGGCCCCGCCGGCAGACCCGATATGGCGTATTTCGGATTCACGAATAAGCTGATAAACGGCGAGACAATTAAAATATTCAACTACGGCAACTGCAAACGTGATTTTACGTATGTAGACGATATTGTCGAGGGAGTTCAGCGCGTTATGCAGGGCGCGCCGGACAAACAGACGGGTGACGACGGGCTGCCGGTTCCTCCCTGCGCCGTTTACAATATCGGAAATTCAAACCCCGAAAACCTGCTCACTTTCGTAGAGATTTTACAGCAGGAGCTTGTCAGAGCAGGCGTTCTGCCTGAGGATTACGATTTCGAATCGCATAAGGAGTTAGTCCCCATGCAGCCGGGCGACGTTCCCGTAACATATGCGGACGTTTCCGCGCTCGAACGCGACTATAATTTCAAACCCTCGACCGATTTGAGAACCGGACTTCGCAGATTTGCAAAATGGTATAAAGAGTTTTATTTAAAATAAAAAAACGCAAGTATCAAAAGTCAACCCTCCAAATACAGGCTGTTCAGTGTAAGGTATCAACATTTGACATAAACTTTCCTAACTCTAATAAAAAATAGAAAATCTCCGGGAATTCTGTATTCAGCAGTTTCCTCGGAGATTTGTTTATTCTTTAACCCCCGTTAAATCCTTTACAACCTCTCCGGCAATTATCAGCCCGACAACCGACGGAACGAACGCAGTCGAGCCGGGTATCGCTCTTCTCTGCGTACATTTTCTCTGCGTTCCGGGCGGACAGATACAGTTCTCCCGGCAGCTCGACGACATATCGTCCGCGGGCTTTATCGGAGACTCCTCGGAGTAAACGACCTTTAAATGCTTAACTCCGCGTTTCCTTAATTCATACCGCATGACCTTAGCAAGCGGGCAGACGGAGGTTTTATAAATATCCGCGACCTTAAAAGCCGTGGGATCTGTCTTGTTTCCCGCGCCCATAGAGCTGATTATCGGCACGCCCGCCTCCGTCGCCTGCAGAACAAGCTCTATTTTTCCGCTGACGGTGTCGATAGCGTCAACAACATAGTCATACTGCGAAAAATCGAATTGATCCCTCGTTTCGGGTACGTAAAACATCCTGTGCTTATATACTGTGCAGTCGGGATTTATGTCCTTTATCCGCTCCTCGGCAACGTCGACCTTATATCTGCCGACGGTGCTTCTTAACGCGATTATCTGACGGTTGATATTAGTAAGACATACCTTATCGTCGTCCACTATATCAATCGCCCCGACGCCCGAGCGGACGAGAGCCTCGACGGTATAACCGCCGACTCCCCCGACTCCGAAAACCGCGACGCGTGAATTCTTAAGCTTCTCCATAGCCTCTTCGCCGAAAAGAAGCTGTGTTCTTGAAAACTGATTAAGCATACTTTATCAAACACTCAGAAGTCCTGCGTCTATAACGAACTGCGAGCCCGTAGCGTATCTCGCCTTATCGCTTGCAAGGAACTTAACGAGATTTGCAACGTCCTCAGGCTCAATCCACGGTACGGGAAGAAGATTGCCCGCCGAACGCTCTGCGATTTCGATAGGAGTCATGCCCTCCATGGCGGCAAGTCCGTCGTTCATGGGAGTGTTAACGCCCGTGGGATGTATGCTTACAACTCTGATATTATAGGGAGCAAGCTCAATAGCCCACGCCTTTGTAAGTCCGGTAAGTCCCCACTTAGAAGCTGTGTAATGGGAAAGACGGTTTCCGCCTCTCAAACCCATTACGGACGAGTTATTGATGATAACTCCGCTCTTTTTCTCTTTCATATAAGGAACGACGCGTCTTGTAACGTTGAAAGGTCCCTTGAGGTTTATGTCTATCATTGCGTTCCACTCGTCGTCGGTCATTTTATCGACCTCTGCGTAAGCGCAGATTCCCGCATTATTAAAAAGAATATCGATTTTTCCGAGCTCGGCAATCGTCTTTTCCACAGCTGCCGTTACGGATTTATCGTCGCGTACGTCGCCGGCGCAGATAACGCATTTTCTGCCTAATTTCTCAACCTCTTCTTTAAGACTCTTTAACTCGTCGCTCGTTCCGAATTCATATGCGGGATATTCGATTTTTTTAGCAACGTCGAACGCGGCGATATCCGCGCCCTCCTCGGCTAAAGCGAGAGCACACGCTCTGCCCTGTCCGTGAGCCGCGCCTGTTATAAATGCAACTTTATTTTCAAATTCTTTCATAACAAAACCCCCGTAAATTTATTCTTCGTCCGTATTTGTTGCAGAACGGTATTTGTACAAAACCTCGTCAAGCGGAACCTTGGCTATCGTGTTGAAAAGGTTTGTTGCGTACATAATTCCCGCAAACGAGAGAAGCAGAACTATCTGCTCGTCGTCGAATTTGGCTTTAAGCCCGTCGTAAATCTCGTCGGGAATATTGTGAGGATCGGTGCATATCGCGCTGCCGAGATCCATTAACAGCGTTTCCGTCTCGGATAAAGTCGGATTATCCGGGTCGTCGCCCGAATCGATAAGAATTTTTCTGAAAAACGTCGAGCAGATAAGGCACTCATTGCCCTTTGAAACAGCGTACGAATAAAGAGAGACAGCTCTCTCTCCGATAACGGGTACGAGAAGATCGTAGAGCGTGTACCACTCCATATAAGCCTTGAATGCGGGAACCGAATGAAGAAGCGTGCGCTTCATGTTCGTGATTCTGCCGTGCTTTGCTATCTGGTCGTCATATTCTCTTTTGACCTCATCGCTTGCGGATTCATAGTCCGTCATAGGTATAGAAAAACCCATAAAAGAAGCTCCTTTTATATTAAATTATTTTTTTCTGTTTTTAAGTCTCTTATCGCATCTCGTCGCAAGTTGCGTACCGACGCTCTGGAAAACCTGAACAATAACGATAAGGCATATAACGGCAAGTGCCATTACAAGATATTTATATCTGTAATAACCGTAGTTTATCGCGATTTTACCGAGACCGCCGCCGCCGATAATACCGCTCATCGCCGAATATCCGAGTATGGTCGTAACGGCGATCGTCGCATTGGAAATAAGCGAGGGAACGCTCTCGGGAAGCATTACTTTAATAATAATCTCCCAAGGCGACGCGCCCATACTCTGCGCAGTCTCAATAATGTTGGGATTAATCTCTCTTAAACTGCTCTCTACGAGTCTTGCGATAAACGGAAACGACGCGATAACAAGAGGAACAATCGAAGCCGTGGTTCCGACAGCAGTTCCGACGATAAGACGCGTCAGAGGAAATACGAGTATCATAAGTATGAGGAACGGAACGCTTCTCAAAAGGTTTATTATAACATTGATAACATGGAGAACGCCTTTAGGTATTTTCAGAATTTTTCCGTCCTCGCCCGCAACGAGAATTATTCCGAGGGGCAGACCGATTATAATTGCGAATAACGTGGAAATAAGAGTTACGTAAATTGTTTCGACAATTGCAAGAGGGAACGAGCTTTTGACTATCTCTATTGCATCTAAAAACGTATCGGATTTAAAATAGTCAAACATATCAATTCGCCTCCTGTACCGTGATACCCGGCATTTTCTTTAAATACTCCATGGCTTTGTTCATTTCGTCTCTGCCTCCGGGTATGCCGAGCATCATGTTACCGTAGGCTTTAGAGCCGATACTCTTAGTCGACGCATACAGAATACTCGCCGGAACGTTTATATCAATAGCCATCTGCGCGATGAGAGGCGTGTTCGTAGCCTCCGCGCCGTTGAAAACGACTCTGATAACGCCCGTACCGTTCGACGACTGCAATACGTCCGAATCGAAGCCCTCGGGGTAAACAAGACTCTTGGCGGCTTTCGATTTCGGAGAAGAGAATACCTCGCTTACGTCGCCGATTTCGGCAACCTCGCCGCGGTCGAGAATCGCAACCTTTGTGCATATCTGTTCGACAACGCTCATCTGATGCGTTATGACGATAACGGTAAGTCCGAGCTTATCGTGAAGCTCTCTGATAAGAGAGAGAATCGACTGTGTGGTCTGCGGGTCGAGCGCACTCGTCGCCTCGTCGCAGAGAAGAATTTTCGGACGCGTTGCAAGAGCGCGCGCAATCGCTACTCTCTGCTGCTGACCGCCGGACAGCTGTGCGGGATAGCTTTTAAGCTTATCGCCCAGTCCTACAATATCTAAAAGTTCGGCGGCTCTTTTCTGTGCCTCCGCCTTTTTTACACCAGCGAGTTCGAGCGGGAAGCAGACGTTTTTAAGGCAGTTTCTCTGCATGAGCAGATTAAAGCCCTGGAATATCATAGTAATATTCCGTCTCTCGTTTCTAAGCTCCTTCGGAGTAAGAGTGCTCATGTCCACGCCGTCGATAAAAATCGAGCCTTCTGTCGGTCTTTCAAGCATATTGATACATCTTACCAGCGTGCTTTTGCCCGCGCCGGACATTCCGATAATTCCGTAGATATCACCGTCGTTTATCGTAAGATTGATATTTTTTAACGCCTCGACCTGTCCGTCGGATACGGAGAATGTTTTTGATAAGTTTTTAATTTCAATCATAATTATAAATCCCGTCTGTCAAAATAACGCCGACGGCAAGGTCAGCGTTATTTTATATTGTTTTTTATATGTTACTTAATAGCGTCAAGACTCGTCTGCTTACCGCCGTAAAGTCCCATGGGCTCAACGTGAACTGCACAAGCGTTCACAATGTGAGTTCCGTTCTCCTTGTTGAAATCATCAAGGTAAGGAATGTGCTGGAAGTAGTTAGCGTCTACCTCGCCCGCCTCAACGACATTGTTGGGCTGTACATAGTCGGTGAACTCCTTTATGTCAAGGGTGATGCCCTTAGCCGCGAGAATTTCCTTTGCTACTGCGAGAATCTCTGCGTGAGGCGCGGGGGAGGCGGCTACGGAAACAGTCTTACCCTTAAGCGCGTCATAATTTACGCTTGAATCATATCCGTCTCCGGGATTCTCGACAACGCTTACAACAGAACCCGCATATTTTTCGGTAATGAAGTCGGCAACCTTTTTACTCTCGAGAGCGGCTTTAAGAGCCTTGATTGAATCGGTGTTCTCGTTACCCTCTTTTACTGCGAGGATATTAACGTACTCGGAAGCGGAGTTCTCGATTGCAAGAGAATCCTTTACGGGGTTAAGTCCCGCCTCGATAGCGTAGTTAGAATTGATAACAGCATAGTCAACGTCTTTTAAAACATTGGGAATCTGTGCAGCCTCAACCTCATTGAACTTGATGTTATGAGGATTCTCTGCAATATCGTTGATCGTTGCGGTTACGCCGGCGCCGTCTTTAAGCTTTATGTAACCTTTTTCCTGGAGAAGAAGAAGAGCTCTCGCCTCGTTGGTGGCGTCATTGGGAACGGCGATGGTTATCGACGATTTTGAAGAAGCGGCGGCGTCTCCGGTGGAGCTTTCATCGCCTTTCTTAACCGAACAGCCCGCAAATACGGCAAGTACAAGAATTACCGATAAAAGTAATGCAGCAAATTTTTTCATTTTTAATTCAACCTTTCTTTAATCAAGATGCAAACATTAATAAAGTAATAACCGAGTGCTGATATATAATCACATTCGCTTTGTGAACCAAACGTAATTGCACATTCGTTCTTTAAACGTAAACTTCATAATATGTTTACCTCCTTCATCTGACGTATGTCATTATAATCCATAACGCACAGAATGTCAAATACCATATATAAATAGTAGGTTATAGGTTATAGTTATAACTGTATGCACTTATTTAAGTACGCTTCTATGTTTTCGATATACAGTTTACCGATTTCCGACGGTATCTGATCGTTACGCATTATATAGCCTATCTCCATAACGCCGTCCTCCTCGCTCTCAAAAGGAACCGCAACATAATCACCGCCGTTTAGCTCCTCGCATATAATGCCCGAGCACAGCGTAAAACCGTTAAGTCCTACCATCAAATTAAGCATTGTCGCACGGTCGTTCGCTTTAATGGTACGGGGAAATTCCACCGTGCTGAATATTTCCTCGGCAAAGTAAAACGAGCTGTCGACGCCCTGTTCGAACGTAAGACACGGATAATCTTTCAGGTCGTCGGCTGAAATCGACTTTTTATGAGCAAGCGGATGATCCTTCCACATGTAAACATACGTATTGCACGCAATCAGTTTTTTAAATTTAAGCTCGTTCGATTTCAATATTTTCGTAATAACGCTTCTGTTAAAATCGCTTAAATAAATAATACCGATTTCGCTTCTTAACGTTCTGACGTCCTCGATAACCTCTTTTGTCTTATCCTCTCTTATCGCGAATTCGTATTTTTTCGAATCGAAATTCTTTACTGTTTCAACGAACGCCTTAACAGCGAACGAATAGTGCTGCGTTGAAACTCCGAACTTCTTTTTTAATTCATGTCCGCCGGAATAACGCTCTTCGAGAGATTCGTACTGATAATAGACCTGACGGGCATACATCAAAAATTCCTGTCCGTCGTTTGTAAGAGAAACTCCGCGTCCGCTTCTGTAAAATATCGTGATTCCGAGTTCCTTTTCAAGCTCCCTGACTGCGCCTGTGAGCGACGGCTGGGTAATATACAGCTTTTCCGCCGCCTTGTTCATCGACCCCGTCTGCGCGATTACGATAGCGTAACGGATCTGCTGAATTGTCATACTCTTACCCTCCGCATAATCGATTTATTAAATTATACTTTATATCGACGAATCCGTCAATATTTTTTATATCAAACGAGCAAAGGGAGGATTTTTACACTATGAATATGATACAATGTATTCAGAACGAAAGGGAGGAATAAACATGAATTTATTTTACGTAACCATAACCGGACTTCAATTCAGATACGGCTCCGATTTTCTCGAACCGAATATGAGAATTAAACTTACGAAAGAACCCGATAACGAATTTGACACAGAGGCAATTAAAGCCGAACTGCCGGGACTCGGAACGATAGGCTACGTCGCAAATTCTCCGAAAACCGTACTCGGCGAGTGCTATTCCGCAGGCAGGCTTTACGATAAGATTCCCGACTCGATTTACGCGGAGGTCTGCTATGTAACGGACAGGGGCGTTGTCTGCTCGGTCGACGTTTTACAGCCGAAGCCCGCCAAAATAAGAGTAAAACGCGAATCGGTTTTACGTTTTTAATAAGACATCACCGAATTTATACATACACTTCCAAACAGGCAAAAGGCACGCGGAGTAACATCCGCGTGCCTTTTGCCGCAGCCTGTCGATAAAGCACCTGAACCACGCCTTAAAGACACGTTATGTTTTGTTATATCAGAAAAAAGTTTTTTATTGATCACTTGCAAACATATTTTGATTTTTTTAATGAAATGCCCCGAAACCTGATGATTTCGGGGCATTTGCG